>Ga0307507_10001183_pt1 | contig 58021 bp, 65 predicted proteins | sample 7_EM_MG_FD_207223 | JGI IMG/M metagenome (GOLD analysis project Ga0307507, IMG submission 207223) | Populus trichocarpa ectomycorrhiza microbial communities from riparian zone in the Pacific Northwest, United States - 7_EM | ecosystem: Host-associated > Plants > Roots > Unclassified | place... | reverse complement strand
TCACGCATTGCCCCAGGCAGAGGCCCTGCCTCACAGGAACATTATGCAAGTGTTTTTCTTTATTTCATACTCTCGGGTTCTTTACTAACGAGTCAATTATGTGTGCAGCATATCATTCCTTCCCCTCCTCAACCGCAATACCCCTCGATCTCGCTTGATGAATTCTATGCAGGTAACTGTCCTCCGACAATGAATCCAAAAACCCAGATTACGCTTGATCTAGAAATGCTTCGTGAAGTAGTCGCGGTCTACGCTAGAGAGCGCGTTCCTCCACCTCCCTAGATGGCCTCCAAGGAAAAGGTCCGATTCTGGGTCCTACACATTAGCTTGCCTACTAGTGCTGGCTTCGCCTTTAGTCGCGTTGTTTTAACCATTACCAGTTTATTGCGCCCAGGAGACCCTTTTAGTACTCCACTACACATGTTTTCAGAACGCACCTTAGTACTCACGCCCCATTGAATAAGGGAATGATAAATATGAGACTGCTCCTTAATATTGAGGGTATTCAAAGTTAATAACCGTGACTTTTCGTTGCAAGTTTTCACCATGACCACGTGCTACACTAAGGACAAATTGACCAATAGGATTAGTTAATGGAAACCGGCAGTATAAATGACTCTGAGAACCATCTGTGCAGCCAATAACTTGAATCTTGTGCCAACAGTTGAAGTGTGCGCTTCTGTGCCGGAATTCTTTTTTCCTCTACGGCAGTCAATTCACTGCCCGCTTCCCTTTTGAAGAATATATATAATATTCCGATATCATCTCCCGCATGTTTAACTTACATACAAACGATTGTACTCAATCCCTCGGACTAGCCTAAAGCAACTTGTATCCGTCGAAGCCACATAATTTACCTCAATTTTATTAGTATAAGAGAAGATTAACAAGTGGTTGGAAATAGGTTCAGAAGAAGGAAGAACAGGGAGGAGGGGAAAAAATGAAAAAGTGAAAAACACTCGACCTTAAACTTGGGCGAGGGGCTGGACGGTTGGGGTTTTATAACTGTTCGTCTCCGGACGGAAGGGACGAGATGGGACGGGGGGTGGAAAGATTACGGTTGCTAAATCACATAGCGTAAAAGCTTCGGCGCATAATTTGTTAGGCTAAGCCAGGCATACAATGGTGTAAAGTCTGAGTGAATACAAACTTTTCTTTTTGCCAGTGCCCCACTCATGGTTCTCTCAGGGGCCAATTGCAAATAACAAGTTTTTAATACTAGTACTTGCTTGATCAATTCGCACAGAGTTGATTTTTCCTTCTTAGATTCCCGTGTGGTATTACGCTGTACGGTACAGCTGCGATAAAATAGCCTTTGGTCAAACTATATCACGGGGTTAACAGATTAGAGACAGGGAAGGGACGGTACTTTTTCGTAACTCATATCCGAGCCTAGTTAAGGACCTAAGGTAGCCAGGGAAAGAGGTTTGTTGTACGATAGAGGAAGGGCTAAGACCATGAGAACTGATTTCCTTTGGGGTTGGGAGACAGGCACTTGGCCTAAGGAACTTAAATCATTGTTTCCTCCTCGGGGCAGCTTGGAAGGAAATATTCTGAAGATTGTAGCTATAGGTACAAAACTGCTAAAGAGGGGATGAAGTGGAGCATGAGGCTATGGCTTAGCCACAGTTTAGTTTTTTTAGTCTTTAATTTTTAATTTTTGCAGAAGAGCTAGTACGATATTGTGCCATGGTACTACTCGCGCCGAGAAAAAGTCCTGAGACAACGGGCGCAACTGCAATTCCTCACAACACTCAACCATGGGATTACCACCATGACTTAAGTTGATTCTAGAGTCAAAATCAAAGGTCTAATTACCAAATTCCAAGCTCCTAGAAAGAGGGGCTCTAGTATGGGCGCTTTACTATTACTGGTAATGGCTGTTACAGTTGTGTTTACGATTGCAATAGCCATTGTGGTTATCATGGTTGAATTTTGGGGGGGATTGTGGTTACACCCATTGTCTCAGGCCTTATTCCCGGCGCGAGTAACTTGAAGGATATATATCACAAGCACACTCTACTGACCTTGGGTGTCAACCTTTCTTTACCACATGCGTTAATACCAGCACTTACAGTTTAACGGCTGAGCTCTAGTGTAAGGCGAACTCCACTAAGGGCAGCTGGTGCCAGAAGCCGGGTTGTGCCAGTATTAATGTAGACTCACAAAGTCTCACTCGCTATGTAGACAACAGTGGTGTACTTTACAACCCTCCAGTATCCTTTTGATACGGTTAAAAACTATTAAGGGGCGAGGAAGAAGGATGGAGTCGATAGAGGGGGTGTAGGATGGTTAGGTAGAGGTTAAACAGAATAAGTACAAGGGCAGGTAAAGGTAAGGGGAGAAACAGAACATCTAATACCCACCCCCATGGGAGCTAGAGGTTGATTTGGAAGAATTCCACCTGTGGGAGTCATGTCATGTGCTCACGAGCGAGACAATTCAGACATGGAATCCCTTAGGGGCCGGGCGGCCCTGGTTATGGGAGCCACCCGGGAGAGTATTCAGACTTATTGCCGGACAAAACTTCGAGGCTCTGCTCATATGAGGATCTGAGCTCTATTCGCTCGAGAAAAACTCCTCTCTAAAATCTCTAATCTCCTCCCATCCATTGGGAACGAATATTTCTGAGTAGGATAGGGTGAGAAATCTTATCATTCCCGGGGCGGGAATCTTTAAGCTATTTATTGCCGCTGGTCATAGCGGAAATTTCTGTGAATGTTTAGCTATTTTTGCGAATATTTAGCCAAGGAGTGCCAACCACCTGTACACTGCGAGTGGGCGGTCTGAGGGCAGAATTTCAATGCACGGAGCCTAGATCCAGTTATTCAAAGTGGGTTTAAATCGTGATGAATATTATGGAATTATTCCTACATAGCGTTTGTGGGGCAGGAATACTGGGGTTCCGCTTTTCTGCCCCATTTCTCTTGCAATCGTTCATGAAAGTGGGGAACGATATCCCCTAAAATATTGCTTATTATTCGTCTCCGGGATCCAATGGCCACCTGCCTAAGTTAAATTCGTATTTTAGAGCCACCTTGCAGTGGCGACCACTCAAGGAGGGTACATTGGCCTGGCTGACCAGGGATCTCATAAATCTCGCAATAGAGTTGAGCTAGAGAAGGAATCGTCCTATGGAGAGATCCAAACCTAACCCCCCAAGCACACCCCCGACACGACACAGCTGGGGGGGAATTCATTGTGTGGATTTGTGCTGTTCGTTACCTATGGGTGAGCTAGAGATGAGCGCCGCATTAGCGTCTCCTAAGAACATATTGCAATATCTACATAGCTAGCAACACTCATTTGACCGATTTCGCTAATACCTACCCCGGTCTCGTTCAGAGCTGAGATATCGACGGCTTGATCAATATCTTTTTGAATTTGAAAAAATGAATCGCTCCGTGAGCCCTCTCGTCTAATAGCTCCCGGTGAGTCCACCCGTCTCCCCTGGTTCTAGGCCAAGAGTTGGATGCTATATGCTTTGTAGAAACTCACACACCGTGTTCGACTGAGCTCCTATCTCCGCCTTCAGATCTTTTAACAAGAAGCTTTGATTAAGCAATTGAATGGAGTTCGCCATGAGCCCAGAACTCATCTTGACCTCATAGGCTTCTATGTATCTTTGCTCAGTGCTAAGTAATTGGAAAGGTTTGTTCATTAGGCTAAATCTTAGCAAACCTATTTCTTGCTCCTCGAGAGATCCTGGGGGGTGGGGAGCCCGTGTTTCGGAATAATCTGGAATCACATTGGTCTTTCCAAATTCTCTAAGCTAGCCGAACTGCACATACACTTTCCAACAGCAATGCTCAATGGCTGATTTAAACCTCTTCTCCCTGGTGAGCTGACCACACGAAGCCACTAGGCCCCGAGTGGTAAATAGAAAAGGGATCTAACACTCGTGTTCTGAGATAATTAAACATCCGTTTGAATTGTTTCCCATAGACAGTGTTCCCAAGCGTCCAGTCCGTCCGTCTTTAGCCTAGGACGGGACGGATGCCAAGTTTGAGACCTTTGGACGGGACGGACGGCTGGGCCCTATAGGTGTCTTAGATTATGTTTCATTTTCGAATTTCATGAGGATTAGGTAAGTGTTATTAAGGTGTGAAACATTTTTATTCTAATATAGAGAAGCTTAGGCTCTACTATTATGTATCAAATTTCGCAATCAATCAACCAATGCTTCCAGTGATATCCAATCCTAGTTCTGAGCATCCTGACCCCATCCTGCTTCCTTGACCTAACCTTTGCGCCCTCTCCTCCAGGTCTTGAAGCATGGTCTCTACTTCCACTAATGGCTTCTCAGAAATGAGACCGGCCTTCCTCCAGGACTTCATACATTCAATTGCCTCAATTACCTCATCCCCCAAGCAACCACGGCGATCTGTTATGAGATTTTTACCACTAAATGCACACTAGTATAATAATTAGTAGAGTTTGTATTTGTGCTTGTTTGGGGTAATAAATAATCACATACCTGCTGAAGTCTCGTTCCACTTCTGCTGACATGGCGGCAATACTATGTATCTCAAGTGCCATGTGAGCTAGCTGGGACCAGCGAGGATTCGTGAACCGTGCTGCCCAATATACCAAAATATCAGGAACCACTTCCTCCTCTTCAGCTACATGAAAGCATTCAAACTGATCGATATCCCCCATACTTAGCCTGAGACACTTTCTCTGATTCCAGCGGGAGAGAGTATCATCGAGTACTAAGTCGACCTCAGATACTGCCAAAGATCCTGTTGGAGTAGAGGGCTCGACTTGTCTGGTATTGATGTATGGTAAACTGTGATATTTGGAAGCTCACAGTTTCTTGCTTTTGGTTTTAGCTACTAAAACCTGGTCAGGTCGGTCTTTCTACTCTATTTCGAAATATTTGAGTTTGTATCCGGATCTAGAGCAACAGCAGCGTACAGCACTGGTAGCCTCTCTGCTAAGGAATAATATCTGCGTTGTAGGTTGAGATTAACTGAATACAGTATTCATATCATAGAAGTATTAGACTCTGACGCCTTTTGCATAACAAATTACTTAATCAATTCAAACTATATACAAGATGAGAGAACATACTTGTCTAGGATTCCCCATGCATGGTTAATTGAGGTTAAGAGGTGAGTACTATGAACTGTAGTATCGGAATAAGTTTGCTTAGCATCTTCCAGATGGGCAAGGAGGTCATCCATAGCTGGGAGGACTTGGGCTAGGTATCCATTAGCATGGTTGGTTTGTGTGCCACTACCTTGAAGCTGTAGTATGAGACGGCAAAAGGGTTTTAAAATTTGTAGTATCGTAGCCAAATCATCCCAATCATCTCTAGTTAGCTCGTCGGAGGTAATAAGATCTGGATCATTAAGGTCAAGATCCACGATATCAGAATCAGAACTTCCAATATGTGGTATACGCTGGGTTTTAGTTTTACATTCCTCCATAATTGCACTACTAATAAAGCCCTCCAAGATATCCCTCAGCTCGAAAAGCTCTTTTGAGAGCATCCGCTTCGCTTGACCAATGAGTAACATTTCTGATGAGTGGTATGAGAGGGGCCAATATTCTCTTCCTCTTACTAGTCGAACCTTTTGGGCAAATCAATTTCGTCGCTGCCGCGTTCGTAGTATCCATATTCCAATATTGTGTAGCTTTCCCATCGGTCCCTTCTTTCTCCAAGTCTGTAAGCGCTCACCCTCCTTTAAAATATCTATATTATGTGCTATATTAGTCTTAAAAGCCTCCCAATTAGAACCCCATAGAAATCCTTTTACTACAAGATTTATAACATAACCAAAACATCTTATCCAGGAGGTTTCTGGATTAAATACTATGCTTCTTTTCTCTAACATTTTTCCCAACTCAGCTAATGCGGAATCATTGTTTGTAGCATTGTCTGTAATTATATACCCAATCTTTTCAGGGATTTCTAAATTGTCAAGTACTTGAAGTAGGACTTGAGCAATATTATAGCCACTATGGGGGCCATGGAATCGATGGAAACCAAGGGTTGCCGAATGTAGTACTCCTTGAGCAGTCACCCAGTGACCTACAATGCCGAGATAGGAGCAGTGCTTTGGAGCGCTCCACAAATCGAAGTTCAAATGAATTCGGAAGGGTAGGTGCTTGAAATAATCTTGAACCGCAGTACTAGACTCACGGTAGAGTGGTACAATCCAATTTATTATTGTTGTACTGGATTTCGGCAGGGGTATTCCGGAGTCCATTTGGTCGTGAAGTCTAGTATATTCAATCAATCGAATGAGCAATAACATGGCTTGCAGAATTATAATTTCCTTGAGCAAGTCCAATAGGAGAGATAACTTACCCAACTAAGAAGATAGTGTAACATTATATGAAAGGTCGGATCCTCTACAGCATAAAAAGCGGTATTTGTAACATAGATCCCGTGTGTTAGGAGTTGTTTAAAAATGTCGGAATTCAACTGCAATCCTGGCGGCATAGTCCGACCAAAGGCTGCGATGATTCTGGACTTGCTTCCAGTATCGTTGCTCGGCTGCCCACCCTCTGGGCATTTCTTTGTAACTCCGTGGCTCCTGGCCAGGTGATTATTCATATTCTTCGTAGACGAATCAGCATATGCTGGTGCGCGACTGTGGGGGCCTAGAATTCACATTAGATTAATTGTAAGTAAACCACAAATAGACTATCATTTAGTGTAGAAATATCTAATGTAGAGTAGAAGGAACCTACAGTGAGCACAGCGCCAGCGCCACTTTCCCTTTTCAAAAACCTCAGTTCTATTACTAGGAAACCAACAGTACCCTTTTTGGGCTTTGCGCTTTGGGAGGAATGCATGTGGAACATTAAGATGCAAGCCAGAGATATCGCCAGTAATTGTTGGGGAACTCTCACCCGCTCGTGTGATTCCCTCGATTGAAGTCGTTCTAAATGTCGGAGTTAACCATCCTGAAGGGGCAGAACTTAAGCCATCACTATGGGTTGAGCTCTCATTTTCAGGGTCAACATCAAGCCTGAAGTTGTCAGTAAAGTATTGGGGTAAGACTTGGGAAATAGAGTCATCGGGGCCAAGTGATCCCTGGCTTCCATGTCAGGAATGTGATAGTGCGTCAGAAATTATACTGAAGATAAAGTAGAAGGTTTAGAGAGTACACGATCTGAGTGAATGAGACCAAGGGAGGTGGACTCAGCTTTCTTGCTAGGATTTCTCAAAATGGTTAATCTTCGTCTTTCTGGTCTGTATTTATTCCACCGGCAGATGGGTGGAGTGACCATGCTGTCTATAGGCGATGGGTTAGGCGATATGGGAGATGACAGGACTGAGACTGTAGTGATGGGGGAATGTGGGAGGTAGCCAGGGCCTGCAAGGGGCCCCATCCTTACTCTGGATTGTAGCTAACCTACAAGTGATGCCCGTCTTCATACAGGACGCCCGTCCTTACTCAGGACGGTAGGTAACCTACGGGTAACGCCCGTCTTCATGCAGGACGCCCGTCCTTACTCAGGACGGTAGGTAACCTACAGGTGACGCCCGTCCTCATGCAGGACGGTAGGTACCTACCGGAAGTTACCGTTTCCAAAAAAGACTGCAGGGCCCGCCCGTCAACCTACAGTCCTGCGGTCTTTACAAAAGACGGACGCCGTGGACGGACGGGACTATAGGACGGTTGGGAACACTGCCCATAGACAGATCTAACGAGAACCTTTTCGTACTTTTTTCCAAGTTTGGACAAAAGAAAATTGGGATAGCAAGTAGCTGCGGTGTGAATGAAATTAAAATACAGGATGCACACTATAAGAGATTAAAAACCCTCTATTTAAGATACTACATTAATCGATGACAGAAAAATCAGACCAACTGCGACTGCTATTGCTCAGGGGAGGGAGGAGAACTCACGGCAATTAGAGCTACACATAAATTAGCTCACCGGTGCAGTCGGGCCTCTCGGGTTCGTAGTGGTAGCCGAGTTTCGGAACAATTCCGCGAGCTTACTCCGCAGTCTATCAAGACGGTAATCTTCCTCATAGAGATAGAACTTGGTAAGATAGTATTTGTCGAAGGTATCCATGGTATTTGGGGCACTTTCGTATAGGCGATTAGATTCCTCTGAGGGCTGGAAATCACCTGAGCTAGTGGCATGGTGTTCGTTGGGGGCATCCTTGGCATTCGAGGGGTGAACTCGATAATCCATCAGGGCTATGAAGCCAGTATGCATGAAGCCACCAAGAATACTACCCACTAAACCGCATATAATGCAGGTAAATAGTATGGAAAGAATAGCTGAAAATTATAGGAGCACAGTCAGTAAATGGGATCTCACAATACTCTAGGATTTCTAGGGTTAAACAAACCAAAAATCGATCTTCGCATCATGTATAGCAGGTATGTATAGCAGGTATGACAAAGCACAAGTATTGGTTGTTGTTCGTTATTAGGGAACCAAGACGAGTTTATATACCCTACGGCATTTACTGGCCAAATTAGACCCGCCACTAACTCAGTGACAGCGAATCTGTGTCAGGCTAGTAGCCCCAGATCTGCTAACCTCCTTCGTTAAATTATTTAACACGTATACATTAAGCTACTGGGACTTCTACAGCTCATTGTGACTAACCTCTCTTGTCTTTATACTAACCTTGTTCTGGGCTAGTTGCCGCTAGGGGCGGGTCGAATTCGACCAGTAAATACGGTATACTAGCTGAGAGGAAAAAGACAAAAATTATGAATGAGTCACAATAACGACGCCAGTTGTCTACACCCTCGCTAACCTAGTTGTATCCAACGGGCCAGGTCTGAGATCTGGCCTAACTGGAGTGCGCAGGCCACAAAATGCTTGACCCTGGCCGCTCAGGACCGAGCCTCACACCTATTCACAGATTCTATTTTTCAATATGGGGTTGATACAAACAGTACATTAATCACGGTCCAAACTTCAGTGACATAACGCTATAGATGGTGTCTGGGAACATTCATCTCGTTGACCTTTGCAGTCTCTCTAGATGGGGGCTTGGCGTTACCTTGAACCCAAGTATTTTTCCTAAGGATCTCAGTCATAAGGTGAATTTGCTTAGCTGCAAATTCCGAAACCAGGCAAACCCGGAACTCAGAAGTGGTGTTCCGAAAGGCCATTACACGGGAAATACCTTTAGTGGTGGGTGACATAATTCCATATGGCTTGAAAATATTCTCACGGGAGTAACGACCAAGATCAGTAGTTGTACCATCCTTTCAGGCACCAGTGAGCTTCTCGATAGAGTTCTTGGAGCTAGCAAAGTATGGAGGTGTGAACTAGTATTCAGGAGAGCTATCAAGCTCGTAACCGAGCGCCAAACCACGGTATTTGTTGTCAGTAGTTGAGATAGGAATGGTGGGAGAATCATCATGTTCATCAATCCATTCGCCTATAGAATCTATAGCGCGGCTGTACTCAAGAATATCATGGAGATGGGCAGTTGGGTCATTTCCGTGGTTAGTGCGATCCTACTACGGAGGTACAGCCCATAAGTATTGTATATTTTACTAGCAGGGGGTGTTTGTGCTGGCAAGGGTGACGGGGCGAATTGGGTAGCTACCATACCCCATTTGTTCCACCTATACCCAATCCGTTACCTTTACCCAACGCTAGCCGAACACCTCTGCTAGTAAAATATACAATACTTATGGGCTGTACCTCCGTAAATATTAGCCATGAATGTTGGAAAATCTTCGGCACTACATACAATTCGGGAAGCTTCAACAATGACAAAGAAACCCGCTTTAGACTCCTTGGCAGTGCAGATAAGGAAATACCAGATAGTAAGTCTTGATACCAAATGAGTATAGTGCCGGACAACCAAAACCTGCCCTCGACCCAATGTTCTCAGAAAATCCGGGCATGCTGAATTATCGGGAGTCAAAAAAAACTTTAAAAACAATACCCCTCGCAATCCCGTAGACAATCCTTCTTCAAAGCCTCTAATGGCTTTTATTTTATTCTCATATCATTGGTAAATTCAAAACTGTTGATTAGAACCTTGTTGCAGGGGGCTGTTTGCTAAAGTTGAGTAACATCTTCAATTCTGACTTTAACCACAACAATGACTTCCTGTATGACCTTATGTGAAATCAAACACCATTGACTGGTTCTAATTTATTGTCTAAATAATTCTATCAGAGGAAATCTCATTATACCTTCTCAAGAAGAAACTATTCCCAATTTAGAAATTTTGGATCAAGTTGGCCGCGAGGGCGGGTTTTGGTTGTCCGGCACCATACGCTTTTGTCGAACAGGATGAGTCGGTAATAGAAGAATCATTGCAACGAAAATTATACCGATCATCTTCTCAAAATTGTTGTCTTGGAAAATGCAGTGCCAGACATGATCTGAAAGGGGGAAGTGGAGTGGGCTATTGATTTTTGTATTGAGGAAGATATGGTAGGGTTTTAAAGAATATTGGAAGAAAGATGTAAGGTGCCAGTGAGTACTACGGCGGGTCAGGTAGACATCGTGTGCGAAAAAGAATCTTAAGCAAGCAAAGCTAAAGCACCGACTTTGCTTATGTAAGCCACCACTGGAGCCAAGAAAAATCTATATTTCCTCCCACAGACACTCCACAACTCCCCTCCAAAAACCATTTAAACACAACACATCTTCCATATAAAAAGCAATGGCCCGTCCTACTTTTTTCTCCAACATCATGCCTGTTAAGAAGTTTTCTGAGGCCACGGTCTGGAGCCTCTGGTTCGTCCTCATGGTGGTTTGGTTTCCCTTTGTCTTCATCTGGAAAGGAGTCACCAAACTCTCGCTCTTGATTCAAGGTTTGTTCAAGATATTTAGAGCCTGTAAAATATTCAAATGACTAATTTGAGAATCTTGTGTTATTTAGAATTTATATCTAGCCATCCCACTACTTTCAACACAATGTTGAAAGGGTTCGCCTCCAACGTCGTTTCTATTCCCTATAAGTACTTCAAGGGTCCCGAGCCTACCTCTCCCCCCCTCAATCTCGAAAACATAACCTCGCTGTGCCAAGATCTCGCTGGCCCGATTATAATCGAAAACGTTGATGAGATATACCGCAATATGGAGAGACCGGAACAGGTTCCTGTGTGGGTGGTAGGGAGTGGGGGTGCCAATTCATCCACAACGCTCTCACTATTCTGTGAAGAAGTCCAGGGAGACTTTAAATGTCCTGTTTGTGGGAATCCCCTTGGGAGGGGAAGGTGGGCATTTGTTGAAGGGTCTAGGTACCACTGCGAAGTGATTGTGGGCCGGCAAATCCCAATGGAAGTGGGCCTGCAAATGCTGGATGTAATGGGTCTAATTGGGTAGGACTTAGCATGGCGTGTGAGTTGTGGGTGGGGAGCATGGGACGGCGTTGAGAGTCGGCCGAGGGTTGCCCGCGTATGATTGTTAGCCCTTTTTAGTTAGCAGCTGAGAATAGAACAAATTTTCTCCCACCTCCACGTCCACCCATCCAAGAACAATTCCTCTACCAGTAGTGTCTAACTAGGGTTTGCCTGAGCTTCAGCGAGATTTTTATAAACATAGAGGCAAGGCCTACCAAGGAAGTCTCCCTAGCCCGGCGGAGCATCACCATAATTGTTGCATGTCTCATCAACTTTGGCACCTTTTTCCCCCCAACCATCAGAGCATGTGGAATTATGGTGGAAGTCACAAGGGGTTTGCTTTTTAAGTTCCGTTTAGAAATACCTGGGGGTTGTAGTGTGCTTATTTTCTGCTCGGGCCTTCCCTTCTGCTAGGATAGATGCTACGTATATCTGGGGGCTGTGAGGGCAAACTCATAAGATGTTTAGTAAAAGTCTTCAGGGAGTACAGAGGGAAGCAGTCCACTTTATATGGGGCGACTAAAGGCGGCCTGGCTCATTCGCAGGGATTTCGTTAGAAGAAAACTCTACCTTAGTGGCGGCGAGTCGCGTTACAGAAGAGAAGAGGGGTCAGTGGAACTTGAAGCCAATCAGGGACCAGCGATGAACTTTCCTACGCAATTTCCCTTAAGAACACCCTTTCCGAGTTTGGGACTTTCCTTAGCTTAGCTCTCGGTGAGAGACTTGGTGTTCACTGGTGTACACTGGGAGACTCCACCGTTGGCGTGGCCCTCTATGGATACCGTATGAACCACGAGGACCCCGCGGGTCAGCATGATAACACTGACGTTGCGGAATTTGTAGCTAATAACCTTGACCTGAGGTTTGATTCTATCACCAGGAAGCTTAGGAAAAATATTTCCTGTGTTAAGGGTAATGTCGAGCCCTAACTCGGAAAGATCACGAGGTTGAGAGAGAGGGATGTTGCCAGACAGTGCCATTAGTTTGTGATGTCGCTAAGCACTAGATCGCAATTAATTTCATGTTTGTATCTCAGGTGAAAAAATTAGAACACACAGTGAACAGGCGTGAAGATGCTCCTTAGTGAGAGATTTATGTTTGTGATGGTCTTGCTGAAGCTCGGACGAACCCTAGCTAGACACTGCTGGTAGAGGAATTGTTCTAGAATTGAAAGTGACCTATATTTTGTTTCCTATCTTCTGAAGTGCAAACCAAATGTCAGGAATCCAGAATGAGAAACTTATAAGGCCGTTATCAAGAAAATCCAAACTCGTTAGTATCATACTTCGGAGATAAATCACTTACTTATCAAAGACAAGGTCAATTCCTAGTAAAGAGAAATGGCGGAGGCTGAGGAAAAGTTTAACGAATTTTTTGCTCTCCTTATGGGGTCTAGGATATTGTAAATATTTTCGCACTATGTTAAAGTTAATAAATTGACCATAAGGCGAGTTGCTTAACCCAACATACAAATCTCCTAGAAAAATTTCTAGCTTCAGCCTTTGACATGAACTGATTGACTGCAGTCACCATTTCTGAGCTATATTTGAGCCTCTCATACTCCCGCGATAGACCACTGTTACATGGCGGTTGAACCCGACGTCCAACTCAAAAATCTCCCGAGCCACCCTGCCCACGGCCCGACCCAGAGGGGAGTCTCCCTCTTCTGCTTGTTCGCGCACATGAGCCAGAGAGACACCTTCAACCTTGCACAACCCCCGCCAAGTGCAGACCTAGGTCCCAGCTCCTCCTCAATTTTCTCAACAATCCTCGCAGCCGCCAATTCTGAGCAGAGTGGGGAAATTTCGGTGGCATCAAGGGACGGTGGGGTAGGCTGACGACGCTTGAAGCGGTCGTAGAGAACGGCAACTGTGACGGAACCGAATCCTTTCAACATTGTCTTAAAGGGGAAGGAATGGCGAGATATGAATCCTAGAGAATATGAGATGCCAAAATTATTAATATGAATATTTTAAATCCTCTAAATATCTTGAACAAACCTAGGGTATCTTTGGATAAGCACTGGGCCGTATCGCCCGCTGTTGATTGGTGAGACCGGAGTGCCAAGAGGGGGGGGGCATAAGATGGGGGGAGCCATACCGAGGCCAAAAGCATTCCTATATCTGACGTTTGCTGATCCTGGGCCTCTGCTTTTTTTTAATGCCACCTCGAGCCATCATTTGGGATTCATAATTGCCAACAACCAACATAAATTTAGTCTAGTTCGCTTCGAATTTTCCGTTCAAACGCACTATCTCTAAGTACCTTCGAAGATCTGAATGCCTCTAAAGTCTTCTCGACTTTGATTATTTTATCCACCTGATCAATATCACCACGTTTCTTCTCTGCCCACTCATAGAATTCGTATATGTCATAAATTGCATATCTCTCCCCCTCAGAGGCAAAGCTTGGAGCCAATCTTCAGCGCAGTCCTAAATATTCTTCCTGAGATAAAGGCTGGAAGTTTGTGGCTCAGGAAACCCATCCGTTGATGACTCTGATTATTTCAAGCAAGAAAAAATCTACCGACACCACTCTTTAGCCCCAGGGACAGGTGTTCCCAGTATTCGCTGCTAAATTCTGCGAAGTCGATCAACCGGCTCCATTTAGAATTGCCTATTTTTAGGTATCTCCGCCGGATTTCCTGTTCTCGACACCTCAGTAGGCCTACTCCACTAGGCGAGATGGAGCGGAGGAACAAACCTAATACTATTCTCAATAAGTTTTAACATGCAATTAAAAGTACATACCAGTGGAAAATCCGTGTAGGTGAGCGATAAGAATTGTTTTCTTGTCTTGTTATCAAGATAATTTTTACCATCATGACTATGTTACACCCCCACAGCGTGATCCGATCTTAGAAACCCAGCGACCACGTACTTGTTTCAATGTTTCCGTATTCTCCTTACTACATAAATACCTTCCTACCAGCTTATAAACTAAACAGGCGCTTTTCCCAGTTCTACCTCTCCCGAGAATGAACAATGGAGTTCATAAGTGATTCACTACTGAGGCCTGCTTTCCTCCCATATGCCGAAATTTAAGTAGGGCCGTTTTGACTTTTGTAGCTAGCCCAGCTGAATCCTCGAAATCACCATCTGTGCCATCAACCCCCATAACACCACTTTCCCCCCATCCAAACATACCCTAACTGGATACTTTATCCCGCAACCAATCCAAATCATCTGTCACAAGCTTCCATTGGCGCTTTCTAATAGATTTGCTGTTCACGATGAATCTGCACACCAATCCTATCGAATTATTTCATCTTAATATCCTATTCCTACATCATCTGGGGACTAAATACCTACATTTTGGGGGTTTCCAATAGCCCATACTAAACAGCGGTCACTTCCAGTTAGTTCTCTACTTATAAGGCTAAGTTTACAGGAATCCAACCCTTTGATAACCTGGTAATTCTCGCCAAACCTTTCATCAAAAGTAGTATCGATTTGACATAGTATAAAATGCTGGGTTTCGTAGAGCTTTGAATATAGGGATTCGATAGCTCAGTGGGTTGTCCCACCCTGCCCTGTGGAGTATTTTCTTTCCAGTCCAATCTCCGGAAGCGAGCTCGGAGAACTTTTGCCTAATATTCTCAAAGTTGCCTAAGTAACATTAGCAATTTCCCACCCTAAAAAAAACTTCGGTTTCGTGGAAAGGGTACTTTGGGTGCTCTCTACCCCGAGTTCCTCCATGGCCTATTCGGAAATAATAATCTTCCGGGGCCCTAGAGGCTCTTCTAAGAGGTATTTGAACACATTCGATTCCATACCCAACCCGAAAGAGGTTCCCCAAACTGACGTAGGTTCCCCCTCAAGACCGTCGTTGAGTCCGCGATCAAAAGAAAGGTTAGAATTGCAGAATTCACAAGGAACAATCTGAATAAACTTCGCCAACTCCGGCGCGCCGGTTGTCCTAGGCCTCCGCCTATGCTCCCTATATTCTTTGCGGAGTTCCAGAATAAATTCAACCCACTTTTCCCTACCTTGGGGTTCAGAGATGAAATCATCAAAGTACCGCTTGTGAGTTTGGGCTAGCTTTTTTATATGCCCTTCCGTCATCACAATCCTCAGTATCCCCGGGAGAGCTCCTAACTTCAATCTAAACATCCCTAATAGCTCCTTGGATCTAATAATTTTTACCACAAAGAGCACAATTCTCGTAACTACACTCATAGATCCCATGTCGTCAAACCTTTCAGCAAGTAATGAGAGGGCTAAGGCTCTAATCATCTCCCGTTACACCAAGGTACCGTAATCATCCTGTTCGAAGCTAGGAGATTGACTTAACAGGTTGGCGAGGTTGCTTCCATAAACTTTAATTCTAGAGAAGAAATTTGTGAAACGCCCTTCCGTCGAGAGGAGCTCAAATATCTGGCAAGGCTTGGAGTTTAATGATTCCTATGCGACTTTGAAACCCTTCGGATTGTCTGAGAATATGGAGTCAAAGAAACCCGTACATGAGTCCCTCGTACAGCAAAGGTATATGGATTTAGAGAATGGATTCGAACTCTATGGAGGTGATAATTCTTGTTTATCATACTAGGAGAAGAGACTTAAAAACGGGCAGTTATCAGCAACAAATGTACTAGGGACATAGGTCTCGGGCTATCCTAGAGGCAAGTCTTATCTAATCCGGCCCATGCCCCCGGAATAGACTACTGTCACATAGTATTTGACCCCGATGCCCAACCCAAAAATCTCTCCAGCCGCCCAGCCCGCATCCGCACCCGGGGTGGAGTCTCCCTCTTCCGCCTCTTCGCACACGAGCTAGGGAACCCCCTTCAATTTTGCACCAACCCCACCAAGTCCCAACTCCTCATGGATTTTCTGAGATTATTCTTACCTAATGTCGATGAGGGCGGGAATTGAGGTTCCACCTTATTACCCCATATTACTCGCAATCTCTCATCAAAGGGGAGAACGATATCCCCTCAAATATGTCTTAATACCCTCCCTCTCAATAATCCAATACCCACTGGCCGTAGTGGGAGTCGTAGTTTAGAGCCAGCATGGAGTGGAGACCAGTCCAGGAGGATATATTCGCCCGGTTGACAAGGCATCTCGTATATCCCGCAATAGTGTTGAGCCGAAGAAGGGATCGTCTCATGGGCCGAGATTATTCTCAAATCCTTAAGCACGCGCTCGATACGATCAAGTGGAGGGGGGAATTCATTATGGAGATATGCACTCTTCGTTACCTACGGGTGAGTTAGATGTGAGCGCTAGATAGGAGTCTCTTAGGAACATACCGGAAGGTCTAACATAACTAGCAATCCGTATTTGGCTGACTTATCCCACATCCACCGTAGTCCTGTGCTGAGTAGGGCTATCGAGAGCTGGATTAATATCTTCCTTCCACATTTTGACAAATGAATCGATCTCTGGGCTCACTCATCTCGCCGCCGCTCGCAGCACCTCGTGGATGCCTCCACCCCCTCTAGTTCTAGGCCAAGGATTGGTTGCTGTGTACTCTACTTGAAGAAACTCGCATACGGTATTCAGCTAGGCCCCCTATTCTGGCTTTAGTTGCCCAACAAGCAGTCCCCAGGAGGTAAATGAACGATGCTCGCGAGGAGCCTAGAACTCACCCCTTCCTTGTAGGCTGCATGAATTTCTCGTTAGAACTGAGCAATTGAAAAGTTCTTTCATTAGGCTAAATCTTGACAAAACCATTTCTTGCTCCGCTAGAGATTCGAAAAGACCGAGAACCTTTTTTTTCGGGCTCATTGCGAATGAGGTCGCTCCCTCCAAATTCCTTTAAGTAGCCGAACAGTACATACTGTTTCCGATAGCAAGGACTGATCTCTGACTTGAACCTGTTCTCCATGGCTAGCTAACCCCACTATACCACTGAGCTCCTCGAGAAAATAAGATCTCGTATAAACTCTCTGAGATAATTAAACATCGGTTGGAATTGTTTCCCGCGAGCATACCACGCGAGTGCCCTCTCATGTTTGTTAAGTTTGGTATATATCTCACCTGCCCCAGGAAACAAGCTAAGATCTGCTCAGAGCCAGGCAACATCTTCATATGATCCATTATCGGCAAGAATTTCTATACAATAAGCCATTAATATTAAAACTCACCTTTGGGATTTACCCACAGACAGCTCCCCTTGGATCGCCCTCTTTTTCTAGCATTCAGCTACCTTTGCGATCCTGTGAGCATTTAGGAAAACTTTTGATGCTTTTATAAAATCAAGATTAGCCAATTCAACCGACCCTAGAGCTTTGTGGGCGAGTCCGTTCTGCTCCGTAATATACGCATTAGCCAATGCAATTCTGGAAGGATCTTCAGCATCCTCAAAGCAGCGGAGAGCCTAGAAGATAAATAATCAGCCCGGTTCTTTGGAAACGTAATATGAGCTAGCGAACTTTAGAGTATTTCCGGTCGTCAATCATTTGATAGCCCCTTTCGCTCCACTGTGAAGCACCATCCCCCCTGTTGCCAACCGCATATGCAGCTCAAAAACCTAAGAATGATGAAATGGATAATCTAGCCGATAATCCAGCCCAAAATCACGATCTACCCCTATGTCCTGTCCTGCTAAAATTTCAAGCATGGGACAAGTGTATTGGCGTGGTAGCAATGAAGTTGCTGTTTGATTGAACAGGAGTTGCACTGGGCCTAATGCATAGATTGCTTTCTGGTGTCTAGGGTCTGCTGTGGGGTCTCGCCACTCCTGCGTATGGATGCTTTACCCCCAAGAATCGTTGGCAAATGAATTAAGCCCGAGACAAGGAACCGACTACTATCAAATCACCTTCAATTCTGCGCAGAGGACCTGTGGCTCTATGAGGATCTCTTTCACGATATAGGGCACCTGCTACTCACGATATTTTCTTTTACCCAGTCTGTATTACCCCCTTGATAAGCAATTATATTATGCCCACTTCCTAGTCTTGCTCTCTCATCGAGTCACTTCACCTTCCCATTCTCGCCTACCCTGGCAGGTCCTGAATGACCTTCTAGAGATAAGTCTTTTGAGATTGAAAGGGGTTAGTATATCACGCAGACCTCCCCCCGCCAAAATGAAATTTTTATGAAGTAAACCTTACCAGTGTGATGTCTGCGTTTGGGAATTTCTTCCAAGATATCCAATTCATGACTGTATGGGCTTAGGTTAAGGAAGTTATAAAGGAAACTGTTATCGAACTCTACACCTTTACTGTCAGGAATAGTTAATACAAGTGAAGACCTTCTAAGCTCTGCTTGAAGTTTGCTTTCTTCATCCCTCACAAGAATGGCACGCGCTTCTCCATATTCATTGAACTTGCCGCTCAGGTCATTGGGTACGGTTGCTAGGCCTTAGTGAGTTATGAGGTTGGCTAGGGAGCTTTTGTTTGCTAAACTGAAGGTCTCATTTGCACTTCACGGAAATTTATGTGAAACTCTCAGTAAAAAGCAGTGAATCAGATTCTAATACAAACATGGGCTAGATCCTAAAGGAGCCCTGATCTCCCACCGCTTCAACATAGCCGACCCCACCCAGTCCCCCCTATCCGTCACTCAACATGCAGGATCCTATCTGATCTGGCCAATCCTCGGGGGATTGACCATTTTCACATGGCAGTTGAACCCAGTCCCCAAGTGAAGCATCTGTCTAGCCTCTCTGGCGTCATACCCACCCAGACCCGGCCAGGAGTCTCCATCATCGACCTCTTCACAGGTGAGCAAGAGAGGACGCCTCGAATTTGCACTTCTCTGGACAGCTGCTGGCCCTATCTCCTCCTTAATTTTGTCAAGAATCCTCGTGGCTGCCAATTCTGAGCAAACCGAGGAAATATCGGCAGGATCGGGGGGTGGCTGGGTGGGCTGACGGGACTTGAGATGGTCGTAGATAACGGAAATGGTAGAGGAACCGAAACCAGTAAATAGTATGGCCAACGGAGTGGAATGGCTAGAGATGAATCCTAAAGAATATGAGATTCCCAAATTAGTAATTTGAATATTTTAAAGGCTCTAAATATCTTGAACAAACCTTGAACCAAGAGCCAGAGTTTCCTGACTCCTTTCCAGACGAGGACAAAGGGAAACCAAACTACCATGAGGATGAACCAGAGGCTCCAGACCGTGGCCTCAGAAAACTTCTTGTCAGGCATGATGTTGGAGAAAAAAGTAGGACGGGCCATTTATTTTTGTATAGAAGATGTGTTGTGGTTTAAATGGTTGTTGGAGGGGAGATGTTGGGTGTCAGTGGGTTTTCGGTGATTCTGTCGGATTGGGTCCGGGGGGCGGAAAAAGTTCTACAACAAATTGGTGCCCCGCAATGGCTGACTTCAGCATTGAACCCAGGGTTAAGCTGCCTCGCGTGTTGGCCCCTGCTCGCCTTCCACAGATGCCATTTCCTCTCGTCTTTTAGACGACTCGCCACGACCTTCAATGGGATCCCGGCAAACGAGCGAACCTACGATACCCTTGGCGACCCCACACTAGGCGGATTGAATCCTTTATACAGGAGGTGGATCGCTAAGGAGGCAACGCTTACCATCTGTTTATAAGATCTGAAGCTGTGTGATACTAGAGGAAGCAAGTTTGGTTTTACCTCCGCAGTGCTGTAAGTAGTCTCTCTGAAGCACCCATAAAACAAGGATTTCGCATCTGCGAATCGGACAAGAGTATCTTTGGATATACATTGAGCCGTATCACTTGTGCTTCATTGGTGAGACCAGAGCTCCCAGAGGAGAGGCGAGAAAATTGAGAAAACCATACCGAAATAGACACCTTGTTGAAATCCCACTAGGGTTAAAAGTATCCTTATATCTGACCCTCTTTGATCTAGGACCTCACTTTTTTTTTTATAATACCAGTGCAGCAGGTATTTCAGAACAAGAATTGCTTATCACCTACGGAGATTTCGTCTAGTACCTTTCCAATTTTCTGTTCGAAAGCACTCTTACCCGGCACCTCCGAAGATCTAAATGCCTCCAAATTCTTCATGACTTTGATCATTCTATCAATCTATCAACCTGATCGATATCCCCGCATTTGTTCTTCCCCCGCTCATACTATTCGTATATATCATAAACTGAATGTCCCTCTTGCTCCAGGACAAATCATGGGACCAATCTCGAGCGCGTTCCTAAATATTCTCCCCGAGTTAAAAGTTTGAAATCTGGTGCTCGAAAAACTGAATTCTTGATGACTTTCATTATTTCAAGAAACGCTAAATCCACCGGAATACTCCCTTGAATCTTAGGGATAGGTGTTCTCAGTACTGGAGGTTATACTTCACAAAGTCGGTTACATGGGCTAATTTAGAATTGTCTGTTTATGTACCTCTGCCAGATTTCTTATTCTCTCAGGGTGACTTAGTAGGCTAACTACATGACAACAGCTAAAGCAGAGGAGCAACAAACTTAATGCTATTCCCAATAAAGCTTAACAAGCAATTAAAAGAGGCACACCAATGCGAAATCCGCATTAGTGAGTGATAAGAATTTTTTTCTTGTATTGTCATCAAGGTCATTTTTGGCATTATTACCATGAGTTGGCCCCTTCCATTCGCCCAACTTTCCCTCAACCAACCCCTGGGCATCACCCCTCAACTTCGACACAAATCTTTTTGACTCCATGAGTAAGACCTATCACTGTTTGCATAGTCAGCGTTGAACCCCCTGAGCATGATCCAATCTCAGAAACCCAGCAACCACATACTTGTCTCAATGGTTCTTCACTCGCCCTCCTACATAGATACCTCCCTACTAGTTTATGAACTAGGCACGTGGTTTTCCCGGCCCCGCTTCTCATGAGAATGGAGGCTGGGATTCGAAGGTGACCCACAACTGTGGCCTCCTCTGCCGAAATGCCTACCGGGTATACCACCCTTCCCACCGTAACGATGTTGCCCGGGGCGGTACTTGTGAGACTATAGATTATTCCTACCTAGTGTCGTTGACGGTAGAAGTTGAGATTCCGCCATCTTACCCTATATGACTCGCAATGCTTCGTTAAAGGGGGGAACGATATCCACTAAAATGTCCTAATACCTCCCGTCCAAGCAATCTAATTTTTACCGGCCTGAGTGGGAGTCGTATTTTAGAGTTTGCACAGAGTAGTGATCACTCGGGGAGGATATATTCGCTCGGCTAATAAGGCATCTCGTATATGCTACAATGGAGTTGAGCTAAATAAGGAATCATCTCGTGTAAAGAAACTATTGTCAAATCCTTAAGCACGCGCTGAGTGCAATCAAGCGGAGGTGGAAATCAATTTTTTGGGTATGCGCTCCTCGTTATATATTGGTGAGTTAGAGGTGAGAACCGCATGGGCATCTGCCAGGCAGATACTAGAATACCTACATAACCAGCAATCTGCATATGACCGATTTATCTTATCTCTACCCCAGTCCTGCCTCTGGCAGAGGTATCGATTCCTCGATTAATATCTTCCCACATTTTGACGAATCGATATGTGGGTTTCCTCTCCCGACAGCTACCCATAGCGCCTCCTGGATTCCTCCGTCTCCTCTGGTTCTAGGCTAAGGATTTGTTGCTATATACTCTCCTTGTAGAATCTCACAGACCGTGTTGTGCTAGGCCCCCTGTCCTGGCTTTAGCTCTTTTAACAAGAGGCTCCGATTAAGCGATCGAATGGAGTCCGCGGTAAGCCCAGAACTCACCCCCACCTCGCAGACTCCCATGTATTTTTGGTAAGTACTGAGTAATTCGAAAAGTTTGTTCACCAGACCAAATCCTAACAAAACCACCGCTTGCTCCTCCTGAGATCCGAAAAGACAAAGAACCAATTTTTTCGAAAGCATGAGCAGCCACGTCGCTCTTTCCAAATTCTCCTAAGTAGTCGAACAGCGCATACTGTTTCCAACAGCAAGGCTCAACCTCGGACTTAAACCTGTTCTCTCTAGTCAGCCAACCCCACTATGCCCTGAGCACCGATAACTAAATACAAAGAAGATCTGGTATAAACCTTATGAGATAATTAAACATCAGTTTAAATTGTTTCCCATGAGCCTATCCTACGAGACAATTTTCATGTTAAGTTCGGTATACATCTCGGCCGCCTCTAAAAACAAGCCAACATCTGCTGATAGCCAGGCAGCATGTTGATATGCTCCACTATCAACGTAGATTTCTATATCATAAGTAGTTAGTATTAAGAATGCCCTTTGGGATTTACTCCCTGCTTGCCCCTTTGAGATCAAGCGCTTCTTTCCGGCATTGAACTGCTTCCGCGATACTGAGGGATCCCAGGAAAAGCCCCAATGCTTTTATAAAAGCAAGATTCTCCCAGTTCAAACGACCCTTGAGCTCGGTTAGCAAGCCTACTCTCCTCAGTAATATCCGTACTGGCCGGTTCAATGCCATGATAATTTCCATTATCCTCAAAGCAGCGGAGAGCCTAGAAGAGAAATCGTCAATCATGTTTTTTAAAAACATAACATATACTAGCGAATGATAGCGGAACTACAACCAGTGAATAGTGTGGTAGACGTGGTGGAATGGCGAGATATGAATCCTAAAGCATACGAGATGCTAAAATTAGTAATTTTGAATATTAAATTTTTAAAGTGTCTGAATATCTTGAACAAACCTTGAATCATGAACCAGATTTTCTTGACTCTTTCCCAGATCATAATAAACGGGGACCAAATCTCCTTGATCGCACACCATAGGGGTCTAAATAGTGGCCTCGGAAAACGTAGTGCCACACATGATCTCGGGGAGAGAAGTACGGTGGGCTATCGATTCTTCTATTGCGGAAGGTGTGGTGGGGCTTTGACGGTTGTCGGGGGAAGGATGTGGGGCGTCGGTGGGTGCAGGGCGTCAAGTAGGCGTCAGGTGCAAAAAAAAAATCTGAAGCGAAGAGTGCAAAGCCCGGAAGTTTCCTCATCCCTCACAAGAATGACACGCGCTTCTCCATATTTTTTAAACTTGCGGCCCTGGCCATGAGGCACCAAGAGTTTTTCTAGTTCCCACCGAACTTCACGGCATCTATTGTGACTCCTAACTTTGAAAATTATCCACTCTGGGGAGGTAATTCATCTACCAAGTCCACAAAGCCTAAATCGCTTCATAAGTATGATAACAAACAGTAAAATGTGCTAGGGAACAGCACACCTCTATACAGGAGGTGCATCACTAAGGAGGCAACGCCCAAAATGTGTTTATGAAATCGGAAGTTCCGCGATACAGGAAGCATTGTTAGTCTTAGGTCCCAAGGGCTTCCAGTGGCGTTTCTGAAGTTCTCTTATACAAGGATCTCGCATTTAGAAACCGGAAAAGAGTATCATTGGATATACAATTAGTCTTATCACCCGCTGTTCATCGATGAGGCCAGAGTGCCAGGAGGAAACGACAGAAGATAAAGAGAGCTATACCGAAATAGATACCCTGGGGAGATTCCACTAGGGTCAAAAGCATCCCCATATCGAACGTTCGCTAATCCTAGACCCCCACCCCCCCTTAATAGCCCCCCAAGCCAGTATTTTGGATCTAGAATTACTGTACTAACCATCAGCATGGATTTCATCGAGCACACCCCCAACCCCCTGTTCAAATACACGATCTCCAAGTATCTTGGAAGACCTAAGTTCCTCCAAAGCCTTCACGACCTTGGCTATTCAGTCCACCTGATCAATATCGCCATGTTTCTCCTTTATCCACTCATACCATTCGTATATGTCATAAATAATATGTCTCTCCCGCTCCGAGGCAACGCTTGGAGCCAATCACCAGCGCAGTCCTAAATATTCAAGTTCGTCGCGAGATAAAGACTCGAAGTCTGTGGCTTGCGAAACCGATCCCTCGATAACTCCTATTATTTCAAGAAATGCTGAATCTACCGGAATACCCCTCTCTAATCCTGGACACAAGTGCCCCCAGTACTCGATGTTAAATTTCACAGAGTCAGTTATGCGAGTGTATTTAGAATTGTCTACCTTTATCTACCTCCGCTAGATTTCCTGTTCTCTAGGGGCAATTCGGCAGGCTTGCTCCACTACAGCAGCTGAAGCAGAGGAGGAGCAAACCTAACATTATTCTCAATTAGTCTTGGTAAGTAATCAAAAGTGTATACTAGTGGAAAATCCGCATCGGCGAGTGATAAGCATTGTTTTTCTTGTAAGGCCATCAAGATCGTTTTTGGGTTTATGATTCTCAGTATCATAAGCCATTTCCTTTCGCTCAATTTCGCCTCAAGCACTGGCAACCCCTCGACATTATCTCTTAACTTCGTGAGTAGGACCTATCTTTATTAGCGGTGGTAACGTTACACCCCCAAAGCATGATCCAATCTCAGAAGCCCAGCAACCACATACTTGTCTCAACGGTTCCACATTCTCCCTACTACATAGATACCTCCCTAATAGCTTATAAACTAAGCGAGTGGTTTTCTCGGTCCCACTTCTGCCGAGAATGAATGCTGGGGTGAGGAAGTGATTCACCACTGCGACCTCCTCCGCCGATATATCTATCACGTATCCAGCCTTTCCAGCTGTAGAAGCAATATTATCCAGGACAATACTTGTGAGACTATGAAAATTTGCCATTACCCGCGGATCTTGGCATCCTCGTGCAACAGTTGAAGTAGGATCATTTTGATTTCTTTACCTGGCCGAGCCGAATATTCGAAATCCTCATCACTAGTGATATCACCCGTCATAAGGCCACTTTCCTCACATCCAAATATATCCTGACTGGATATCTGATCTCCCGCGATCCACCCAAATCATCGCTGTTAAAAGCTTCGACTCGCGCTTTTGTATACCCTTGTTCTTCCAGATAAATCTACACGCCAATCTTGTCGAGCTACTTCATCTTAATATCCTCTTTCCTACATCATCGAGGAACTAAATACCTACATTTTTAGGGCTTCCAACAGCCCATGCCAAACCGTGGTTACTGTCGCTAGTTCTCCACCTACAAACCTAATTTCACGGGAATTTGTACCTTTTCTAACTTGGTAACCCTCACCAAACCTTTCATTAGAGGCGCTATCAATTTGCCTTCATATAAAATGCTTGGTTTTGTACAAGGCTTTGAATAAAGGGATTCGATAACTCAGTGAGTTGTTCCACTTCGCCCGGTAAAGGACCATTTTTCCAGCCCAGTCTCCGGAAGCAAGCTCGGAGAACTTTCGCTGAACATTCCCAAAGCTACCTAACTAGCATCAACAATTCCTCTTTAAACAAAAAGGTCTTTAGTCTAGTGGAACGATTGCTTTGAGCTTTCTTCGTTCCCAGATCTTCCATAGCCTGTTGGGAAAGAATAATTTTCCATGGCCCCAGAGAGGTATTTGAACACATTAGATTCCCTGTTTAATTTGAAAGAGGAGCCCCGGACGCGCATAGGTTCATCCTCAAGACCATCATCGAGTCCACAATCAAAAGGAACATTAGAATTGCAGAATTCAAAGGAAACAGCGCGAATAAACCCCGGCAATCCGAGGGCGCTAGGCCTCAACTCATGCTCTTCACACTCCTTGCAGAGGTCTATAATAAATTCAACCCACCTCTCTCTGGCTTGTAGTTCAGAGATGAGATTTTCAAAGCACCTTTCGTTAGTTAGGGCTAGCTTTTTTATGTGCCCGTACGCAATCAAAATCCTCAATATCCCCGGTGGAGAGCTCCTAAGCTCACACAAAATTGCCCTAACGTCCTCCTCGAATCCGATAATTTTACCACTGAGAGGAAAATTCTCGCAGTCGAACCTTTCAGCCAGTAATGAGAGAGCAAAGGCTCTAATAATCTCCGGTTTAAACGAGGTACTCTAATCATCTTGTTTAAAGCTTGGAAATTGACTTAACAGGTTAGCGAGGGTGTTTCCATAAACATCTTAAGAAGGAATTTGTGAAATGCTCTTCCTTCCAGAGGAGGTCAAAAATTTAGTAAGGTTTGGAACCCAATGATTCATACGCGGCTTTAAAATCCCCCGGATTGTCTAAGAATATGAAGTCAAAGAAACCCGTACTTGAGTCCATCTTACAGCAGAGGTATATGGCTCGGTAGAATGAGTTTAAACTCAACGGGGGTGACAAGTCTTGTTTACCGGCAGAAGAGACTTAAGAACGGCCAGTTATCATGAACGCAGATGCCAGGGACATAGATCTCGGGTTACCTTGGCAGCGAGTCCTGTCACACGTTGGTCCAGGTAGATTACCGTATGTAAAACCTTGTTTTAAGGCCCATTTTTTACGCATTCGCCCGAGCGCACCCACTTACGGTCTCTAAATGGGGCATGACGAAAACCAGCGGGTAGCGAACAGGGGTATTTGGTGGGCAAAAAAGGAAGTCGTCAAGGCTAGGGTTACAAATGATTACTTGCCATTCCATTGATCCCTGTTCGTCACCCACTGGTATCCGTCATCCACTGGTTGGAGACTGTACCGATCTTGCTCGTTACGCCCGCGAAAATATTCTCAAGCCATACTGTACTATGTCACCCACCAAGGGCGAAACTTCCCACCCTTAGGAACATCACTTGCGAGTCCCGGGTTTTCCTCGGCAAAGCTCTCAGTCAGAGACCTCGTGTTCACTAGTTTACCCTAGGACACTCCTCCGTGGACGTGACCCTCTACAGATACGGAGTAAACCACAAGGACTTTGCTGGTCAGCATGATAACACTAAGGTTCCATAATTTGTAGCTAAGCAACTCGGCCTCCTGAAGCCTGATCCTATCAATGAGATGCTTAGGAAAAATACTTCCTGGGTTAAGAGTAACTTTAAGCCCCAATCCCGACAGACTGCCAAGTTGAGGGAAAATATGTTGCCAGACACCATCATTAGTTTCGTGATGTCACTAAGGATTAAATCGCGATTAAGGTCATATTTGTATATCAGATAAAAAAATTAGAACACCCAGTGAACGGGCATGAAGGTGGCTCCTTGGTGAAAGATTCGAGTTTGCATTGTTAAGGTTACGGTGGGGGGAAGGCTTGCAGTCCCGTTGGCGGTGGGAATGCATGGAATGACATCCAAGTCGCAGGGGTGAACTGAGAGAAATACCATATGTCACCCAGTGTATTTTCAGAAGAGATACTCAAGTAGAATAATCACAAAGCGCGAAGTTATAATAGCTACACTATCTTCTACGACGCGATGATAAGGTGGAGTGTAGTAAGCCCGAAAGATACCGGTAATGACCTAACTTTAATAGGTAAATTACTCGAGCATGATAGTTTAACAGTGTGAGCTACCCGCTACAACAGAATAAACACACTCCTTTCTAAGTCGGAATTCACGCCACACGACAATACAACCCACAAACCCTATTTCGCCACTGGATAATATGTAGATATAGCTTATGGCACTATTACAGCTCGACCTTAAGCTTCGGTGAGGAGCCAGCAGGATAGAGTTATATAACCTTTCTTCGGACGAAAGCAACTAGATAAGACGGGGAGTGAGAAAGTTATAATCAAGAATAAAAGAGCACATCCAGGGTATGAGACACTTCTGTAGAAGAATAAGTGTTGCTGTGCGAGTATGATACCGGTGAACCGGGGTGCGAGTGCTTGCCGGGAGCGGCTGTGGAGAGTTGAGTGGACTAGCTACGATAAGGACCTAGCGGTGTCAGCCTGAGGTATCTCCGGTGACCGGAAGAGAGAGCTTGGGCTACGGAAATTGATTTCCTCTAGAATTGTGAGATCGGTACTTGGGCTAAGGTGGCCAAATTATCGTTTTCCCTGGGCGCCTTGTCAAGGATAGCAGCTCTAAGGGAAATTTTCTGAAGGTTGGAACTATACAGACGAAGGGATAAGTGTTGTTAAGGATCGAACCTGAACGGAGGATTCGACTGTGGCTTAACCGCAACCGAATTTTGTTATTTCGCTTCAATGTCCGCAGTGGTGCAAGCACAATCACCTCCTACCGACTTTGAATGACAACCTTGCGCTATCGCGTGCTTTAACTCACAACCCAGCCGCTGAGCTCTCACATAAGTCCCGCGACCCCTCAAGACAGCTCAGTGCAATAATCCGGATTCACTCGACTGATTAATACAGAGTCCCAAAGGCCATTTAGGCACTGTATGAATATACCAGACATTTCACTTTTGTACTAGCCCAAGCCTAAATCATACATCTTCGAACGAATCATTATACCATTATGAGATTTCACTTGTGTCCTCCCCACCATTCCCTGCCGTCCCCTACAGTGTCAAAAGCTTACCGCTATCCCTCACCACCTCCGGTCGTCCTCCACAGTTCCCTGCCGTCACCTCCCCTCCCCTGCTATCCTCCATCATCCCCGTCCATGCCCTCGAACAGTTGGGAACACTAGGGTTAAATTTGACCTAATTACTTCACCAATCTTCAAGCCAATTCCTTGAGAATTTGCTTCTTGATGTTAAAACATCCCTACCAGATACTAAATATTTTGGCCCCAGAAATTGAAATATAGGAATATTTTTCTTCATTACTAGCCCAACAGCCTTAGGACCCCAAGGGAGAAAAAAAGAAAGATAAAGAGCCGCCATAAATACATCCAACTTCTATCCCCTCTCATATCCGCCAGTAGACAACAGTTTTTAGGATATTTCTATTACTGGGCGAAGTACCTCCTACTTTCCTCCATCTCCTTCAGAATTCTTGGCCCATTCAGCTTCCAAAAAGCAGTCAAAATATGTGCGGTATTGAGCTTCCTCGTGGCTGGGTTCCCACTCTGTTCCCACAGCTACCTTGCCTCCTCCCCTACAGAGTCACTCGCCACCACTGAGATCCCATTTCCTTTAAACGGAATCCCGGCAAACGAGTCGACCCGTTTTCTGCGGCTCCATGCAAGACGGATTAAATCCTGCCCTCTATACTCCTGGAAGATATTTGTTAAGGGTCCTATGAGTTCGCCCCATCGTAGCCCCCGAATACCAATAGATTCTAACATGGCACAACAGAAAACATAAACATGATGTAAGCACACCGCAACTCTCAACCCTCCCCTTAGGGAGGGGCAAACCTCTTGTGACTTCCGCCATAATCCTGCATATTCCCGTGGTTGGGGAAAATAGGTACCCAAGTTGAGACATAAAATAATTAAGGTGATGCTTCGCGGAGAGAAAGAGCATTCTTTGGTAGGCCTTTCCTCTATGCTTATAATAACCCCGCAGAAGCTCAGACAGACTTCAGCTAGGCACCGCCGGTGCCGGAGGTGTGCTAGAACTGAAGCCGACCTATACTTTTTTTCCCATCTCTCAAAGTACAAAGGATGCCAAGAATCCGGAATAAGAAACTCATAAGGCCGTACCAGGAAAATCTAAACCCGTTAGTATCAAACATCGAAGATATATCACCCACTTACCAAAGAGAAGCTTAATTTTTTATAAAGAGAGATCACGGAGGCTAAAGAAAAATTTGGCGAGGGTTTTGCTCTCCTAATAGTATCTAGGATATTGTAAATATTTTTGCACTATGTTCAAGTTAACAAATCAACCATAAAGCGAGTTCCTAAACCAAACATACAAATCCTGCAGGAAAATCTCAAGTTTCAGCCTCCGACGTGAACCGATTGACTCCAGTTACCTTTCACAGCCATATTTGAGCCTCCCATACTCCGAGGATAGACCACTGTTACATGGCAGGAGAACCGAACTCCCAACTCAAAAATCTCCCCAACCGCCCTACCCACACCCCAACCCAAAGTGGAGTCTCCCTCTTCCGCTTCTTCGCTCACAATCCAGAGAGACCCCCTCAACTTTGCTCCACCCCCGCCAAGTGCTGAGTCATGTCCCAGCTCCTCCTCAATTTTCTCAACAATCCTGACAGCCACCAATTCTGAGCAGACTGAGGAAATACAAGGGGTATCAAGGGAGGGTGGGGTAGGTTGACGAGGCTTGAAGCAGTCATAGAGAATGCCAGCCATAGCTGAACCGAATCCAATGAATAGTGTCGTAAAGGGGAAGGAGAGGAATCTTTATGCTTCTAATTCCCTTGATTATTGTAGGAAATTCTGCGGATATTTGGAAATGCATGCCAGCCACTAGTACCCTGTAAGTGAGAGGCCTATGGGCATAATCTCAATACACCGAACCTAGGTCTAGGTTTTCGAAGCGGGTTTCGGGTGAATGTATGTAGGCGAGGCATTATACTAAATCATGGATTTTCTGAGATTATTCTTACCTAGTGTCGCTGACGGTAGAATTGAGGTTCTGCCATTTTACCCCATATTAGTAGAAATGCTTCATTGAAGGGGGGAACGATATCCACCAAAACGTCTTAATACCTCCCGTCCCCGCAATTTAATTTCTACCGGCCTGAGTGGGCGTCGTACTTTAGAGCCCGCACGGAGTCGTGACCACTCGAGAAGGATATATCCGCCCGGCTGATGAGGCATCTCGTATATCCCACACTAGAGTTGAGCTGAATAAGGGATCATCTCGTGTGAAGAGACTACCCCCAAGGGTGCAACCAACCTGAGGTGGAAATCAATTGTTTTGGTATCCGCTTCTCGTTATCTATTGGTGAATTAGAGGTGAGCACCGCATGGGCATCTGCAAAGAAAATACTAGAATATCTGCATAACCAGCAGTCGTGATACTGCAGGATTTTAAGAAAAACCCCAATGCTTTTATAAAGGCAAGATTTGCCAATTCAAACTACCCTGAGCTCGGTTGGCGAGCACACTCTCCTCAGTTATATACATATTGGCCGGTTCAATACCATGATAATATTCAGCATCCTTAAAATAGCGGAGAGCCTAGAAGAGAAATCGTAACCCTTGTTCTTTAAAAATAGAATATATACTAGCGAACTTGAGAGTATTTTTAGTCGTCCATCATTTGATACTAAATCTTTCTCCGCTCCGAAGTGCCGATCGCTCTTCCCGTAGAAAACCGTTTATACAACCCCGAAACATACAGATGTCAGCGTGTAATCTGGCAGACAATTTAGCCCAAGTTAGGACATACCGTTATATCTTCCGGATTAGGGTATTTGGGTATCAATGAAGTTGCTGTTTGATTGGACGGGCGCCGCACCGGGTCCAAGATACAGGTACCGAAACGATGACCTCCGTCCGGGGGTCCAGATCTTCTCCGGTGAGAGAAAAGAAAAAAAGGAAGAAGAAAAGACGGAGAAAGAGCGGAAATGATATCACGATCCAGAAAAGTAGTAGTACCTATTGTGGGCCCTCGCCGCTCACACAAAGGGTAGTATTAACTAATCGATGATGATAAAATTATCCGGTGATGAAGTAGTAGATGACTATCGAGCAAACAAAAGAAGCGGAGAGTCTATGCCTATTTTTCTTTCCGGTTGCCTTCCCTCACCCACTTAAATCCTACGATCCAAACCCAGTATTAGTAATCCCTCCCTGGTGTGGCAACGCATACGGCATCACTATCTCTTTATCTAACTATGTAACTTGCTGGCGTAGTATATAAAAACACAAAGAATGTATTGAGAGGAGAGTCTAGCTAAAAAAACAACCCACAGTACTACCTTCCGGTGTCCATAGTCTGCCACGAGCTCTGGTCACTCCCACATATATAAGCTTCACCCCGGAGCGTGATTAGCAAATACATTCAGTCCAAACAACAAGCCGAGTGCTATCAAATGGCCTTCAATTATGAGCACAGGACCTGTGACGCTATGAGCACCTCTTTTAGGATATTGGCCATTGCTTGCTCACGATATTTTCTTTTACCCAGCCCGCATGGCCTCCTTGATAAGCAGATATATTATGTTCCCTTCCTATTCTCGCCTTCTCCTCCCGGTCCTGAATGATCTGAAACCGACAGGGGTTAACATATAACACAAACCCCGACCCTGATAAAAGGAAAAAGCAAAACATAGGAAAGAAAACACACTATCATGGAAATCTTACCTGTGCAATGCCCCCGTTTGAGAAGAGATATCCACTTTATAGTTGTACGAGCTTGTGCCAAGGAAATTATAAAGGAAAACATCGTCGAACTCCATGCCCTTACTGTCAAGAATAGTTAATACTAGTAAAGGCCTCCCAAACTCTGCTCGAAGTTTGCTGCAGGTTTCTTCATCCCTTACAAGAATGACACGCACTTCTCCATATTCATTAAACTTGCCGCTCCGGCCATTGCCATCCCGCCAATCGGGAACCGCGCGAGGTAATATTATTGAGATGTAGAGGTGGAGGGGTAGGCTCGGGACAGTTTAAGTGGTCGGAGAGAACGGCCACGATAGCCGAACCATATCCGGCAAATAGTGTGGTAAAGGTGGCGGCTTGCGAGGATACCAATTCCTTTGATCGTCTTTAAGTCTTTGTAATGCTAGTGGGCATACTGGTTCAGGGCAGAGCGAGGTGATATTGTTGAGATTTAGGGGGGGAGGGGAGAGCTCGGGGCCCTTAATAGAGTTGTAGGGGATGGAAATTACGGCGGAAGCGAATCCTTTCAACATTTTCTTAAAGGTGGCGGAATGGCGAGGGATGAATTCTAAAGAATATGAGATGCCAAAATTAGAAATTCAAATATTTTAAAGTGTCTAAATATCTTGAATAAACCTTGGATTGAGAACCAGGATTTCTTGACTCCTGCCTACCATAGGGTCCAAATAGCTGCCTCGGTAAACGTGGTGCTAGACAGGATCTCGGGGAGAGAAGCCGGGTTGGCTATCGATTTCTTTTATTGAGGAAGATGTGGTAGGGTGTGACGATTGTAGGAGGAACAATGTGAGGCGCTAGTGCTTACTGCGGGTCAACTAGGCATGGGTAGAAAGAAAAAATCTTAGGCGAATAGGGCAAAGCCAGGATGGTTCCTCATCCCTCGCAAGAATGACACGCGCTTCTCCATATTTTTTAAACTTGCGGCCCTGTCCATCAGGCACCAGGGGTTTTTCTAGTTCCCCACCGAACTTCAGGCATCTATTGTGTGACACCTAACTTTCAAAATTAGCCAATCTCGGGAGGTAATTCATCTACCAAGTCCGGAAAGCCTATATCGCTTCATAAGTATGATAGCAGAAAGTGAAGCGTGCCGGGGGACAACACACTTTTATACACGAGGAGTATCATCAAGAACCAACGCTCAAAATCTATTTATGAGATCTAAAATTGCGTGATAAAGGAAGGAAAGTTGATTCTGGCTTTTAGTGTTTTTGAAGCGCTCATAAAACAAGGACTTCTCATTTGCAAACCAGAAAAGAGCCTCTTTGGATATGCATTGAGCGGTATCGCCGCCTGTTCGTTGGTAATGCCCGAGCTCTCATGGGAAAGGACAGAGAATAGAGAACTATACGAAAGTGAATACCCCTAGGAGGTCCCACTAGGATCAAAAGTATCCCTATATCTGACGTTCGCTGATCCACTGGCAGGGCCTCTGTTTTTTGTTAATAGCCCCCAAGCGGGTACTGTGGATTTAGAAATGCAAACCATGAAGATAGATTTCTTCTAGTGCGCTTCTAATTTTCCGTTCAAACGCACTATCTCCATGCCCCTCCAGAGACCTGAATTCCTCCAAAGCCTTCGTGACTTTGAAAATTCTGTCCACCTGGTCTATATCGCCAGGTTTGTTCTTTATCCACTCGTATTATTCGTATATGTCATAAATAGTATATCTCTCCCCCTCCGAGGCAAAGCTTGGGGCCAATCTCCAGCGCAGTCCTAACTATTCTTCCCGAGATAAAGGCTCAATGTCTGTGGCTCACGAAACCGATCCCTTGATGACTCCCATAATTTCAAGAAACGCTAAATCCACCGGAATACCCCTCTCTAATCTTGGGGACAAGGGTTCCCAGTTCTCGATGCTAAATTTCACGGAGTCAATTACGCGAGTGCTTTTAGAATTGTCTATCTTTATGTATCTCCGCCGGATTTCCTGTTCTCTAATGGCGACTCAGTAAGCCTACCACACCGTATCAGCTAAAGCAGAGGAGTAACAAACCTAACACTATTTTCAATAAGTCTTAGCAAGCAATGGAAAGTGCATACCAGTGGAAAATCCGCATCGGTGAGTGATGACAATTGTTTTCCTGTAAGGCCATCAATATCGGTTTTGGCATTATGATTCTCAGTAAGCCTTCTCCCTTCGCCCAATTCCACCTCAAGCAACCCCTCGACATTATATCTTAGCTTCGACACTAATCTCTTTGACTTCGTGACTAGGACCTATCGTTAATAGGGGTGTTAACGCTACAACCCCAGAGCATGATCCAGCCCGACTCCAAACTTAGGCGAAGGGATAGCAGGGTTAGGGTTTTATAAGCTTTCTTCTCCGGACGGTACACTATAAATATCTTGAGCAATACAACAATTAAATTTTGTTATTAATACTAGCCTGTTTGTAGCTAATTAGTATTAGTTAGGGTTTCCAAAGTGACGGTTGTGGGAAATATTTGTGGGATGAAAGATTTTCACAGGACTGCTTTCCTCCACTTGGCACTAAAATATAAAAGGGGCAAAGAGGGACACCAGAGAAACTTTTTGAGCAAATAACTTAAATATCAGTTCTTGCACAACTGTACTTGAATTATAAGAATTACTTTGAGTTGTTTCCTTGACTCTTTGCATTTTCTTAAATCTGTCCTCTTTTGTGATTCCCTTTAACCTTAAGTTTTCCTTTTTACTAATGGTTGATAAGAAGCTCCATTGGGGAACTTGATCTTTGACAATATTATACCCCATTGGGTGAAAAAATGTTGGACCTTTTTCTTGGAGAACCCAGAAAGATCAGGTTAGTTAGTATGATGGGGAATAATTATTGCAAATAAGTCAGCAGAAGGATGAAAAAGATTGTTTCCAGTTTTCTATAAAACAATCCTATATTCTTAATATATATATGACTCAATAAAAAGTACAGGGGCATTGTCTCTAGTACTTATACTACATTGAGGTCAAATAAACCTTTATTATATTTCTTGTCTCATAAGTTAGACATGATAGATAATAGCAGATATAATTGCAGTACAGTTGACTGAAGCTATTACCAGACAATAATTACATAGGAGCTCACATCTTATGACAATTTTGTTGGCACTCACTTCAAGTTAGGCATATGTGTGAGGCTGTATTTGGTATTTGTATCTCACATTAGCCCAGAGAGAAACCTTTACCTGTTCTCTTTCTGTTCAAGTTGTTGTAAAAACTAGGAGAAGTGAGTCATATACTCAGCTCCAAATAAATCACAGACACTGGCTGGAAGGTTCTGGGGGAGAAGTTCATGTTGTTATATACATCAAATTCTATCAGCCAAATCAGGATAATTGTGTCAAATATGATTTACTCATAAAACACACCAATCCGAAAGACGGTATCCAACCACCAAGTTGTTAAAAATGTTTCATTTTTATAATTTCTTTTCTTAATGGATTTATTAACATCAGGGTAGAAAATGTTTCACATTTATCTTTATTTTAGGGATAGGAACCATACCTTTCTCTGATAGGAATTTTATACTTGTGATTCTTATTTCCCAATGAACCCAGCAACTGAGATCCCACTGAACCTCACACTTCTCAGTCACAAGAAGGTAATATAGATCTAGGAGGAAGGGTGACTCTCTCTTAAGATGGCTTAATATCCTAACAGTGGAAACAAATATTATATGTAGCCCATATGGCAACTATTATGCTGAGCTATATCTTGGGTCTTTATTATAGATAGAGAGTATCTATAAAGACTGATTTGTTGTAATTGAAAGATTACTTGTAAGAAAACCGATAAAATGTACAAGGTAAGGTGATTGAGATTGCTCTACTATGATAACTTCTTATATTGATCTGATCTCTCTTCCAGTACTGCCAGTGATTTATAATTTTAAAGCAAGGAATAAACTGTATAATTGATATTCTGCAGCTGAGCATTAACAGACTACATGTACAAACAATACTATCTATTACTAGTTACTCAAATTCCTTTGAACAGAAAAGTATGCATACTTCTGACCCTGAAAACCTCTTGATCCTTGGCTATACAAGATATTACTAAGGATTTGGTCATAACTAATGTAATGATTTTATCAATATTATATCAAAAAAATTAAAAATAGAATACACTAGTATGGTGAACTGGTATGAAGGTAACTCCTTAGTAAGAGAGTTAGGTTTCAATCTTCGGAACTGTGATAGGAGGAAAGACTGTGAAGGAGAGCCTGGGACTACCAAAATTAATTTCCTCTGGAGTTGAGAGACTAATACTCAGGCTAAGGAGGTAAAATTATTGTTTATCTTAGGATCTCGTGAGAGGTATAGCAGCTCCTAGAGAAATTTTCTAAAGTTTATAACTATAAGTGTCACTAATGACAGAATCTGAAGGAGGATTCAACTGTGGCTGAACCACAAGGTAATTTTCTTATTTCACTGTGATTTCTACAGCGGGGCGAGTGTGATATTGCGGTATGACGCAAAATCTACATATCACGATCACTTTTTACCGGCTTTAGATGTTAACCTTCCGCCATCGCCTGCTTTAACTCACTACTCAGCAGCTAGGTTCTAACCAAAGTTAAGCGCAACTGAAGACAGCTTATAGCAAAAATCCGAGTTCTCCCAACTTACTAATCCAAATTCACAAAGTCCATTAACCCACTGTCTGAATAAACGACTCCTGTACCAGCTTAAGTAGAAATTATACACCTTTGAACGAATCATTGGAGCATCATGAAACATCACTCGTGACGTCCCCGGCGGTCCCCCGCCGTCCCTCACAATCCCCGTCCTTCCGACCCAAGAGGCTGTGATATAGGAATTGTTTTCTTCATTGCTAACCCAACAACCCTAAGGTTCGAAGGGGAAAAAAAATAGAAAGATAAAGACCCGCTATTAATACACCAAATTGCTATCCCCTCCCATATCCAATAGTAAATAACAATTTGGGGGATATTTGTACTGCGAGGCGAAGTACCGCCTGTGTTCCTTCATCTGCTTGAGAAATCTTGGCCCATTGAGCTTCCAAAAAGCGGTCAGGATATGTGCGGCGTTGAGCTCCCTCGTGTGTTGGTCCCTACTCGGTTTCCGCAAATGCCTCTTCTTCTCACTTATGGGGTTACTTTCTACCACTGAGATCCAGTTTTCTTTCAATGAAACCCCGGCGAACAAGTCGACCTGTCCTTGGTGGCCCCACACGAGGCGGACTAAATCTCTCCCCTCTTGCTCTTGGAAGACTTTTGTTAAAGGTCCTATAAGTTCGTCCTCACGTAGCCCCTGGATAGCATCCAACCCAACGCAACGGAATACCTGGAGAGAAAATAAGTACACCACAACACCAAAGTCGCTTCTGAGCAGGAAACCAAACCTCTTGTGACTTCCACCATAATTCCGCATACTCTCGTGGTCGGGGAAAAAAGGTACCCAAGTTGATAAGACATACAACAATTAAAGTAATACTTCGCCCGGCTAAGGAAGTCTCCATGGTATGCCCTCCCTCAATGTTTATAACAATCCTGCAGAAGCTTAGACAAACTTTAACCAGACACTGCTGGTACCGGAACCGTTCCAGGACCGAAAGCGACCTATATTTTCTTTCCCACCTCCCGAAGTACAAACGATGCCAAGAATCCGGAATGAGAAACTCATATGGTCGTATCAGGAAAATCTAAATCAGTTAGTCTCAAATCCAGAATATAAATCACTTGCTCACCAGAGAAAAGCTCAATTCCTCATAAAGAGAAATGACGGAGGCCGAGTAAAAATTTAGCCAGTTTTTTGCTCTCCCCATTGCATCTAGGATGTTATAAATATTTTCGCACTATGTTAGAGTTAACAAATCAACTATAAGGCGAGTCGCTAAACCAAACATACATATCTCCCAGGGAAATCCCCAGCTTCAGTCTCCGACACGAACTGGTTGACTAAAGTTACCATTTCCCAGCCACATTTGAAGCTCGGATTCCCCCTGTACATTTTTCGAGTGCGCATCCCCAGGAGGGCTAACCACCACTGACTTTTATATCCTACTACCTGTTAGAGCATAGCCCCGCTCGTCTGCGAAACCAGGTGTATGATCCCACATACCTAGAAATAGCGACGTTTGGTATTGAGCCAAAAGCGAGGACAAGCAAGCCCCGATATCCATTTGAAGAGTGGATTCCATCCGACACTGTGTTGTATCAACCTCAATCAAAAGCGGGTATAATGCGCGATATTTCCCATCCCGAGTCACGAGCTCAGTCTTAATGCCAGACAGAAGTTCGAGGTTCTGCTCGTACGAGGATCTGAATTCCATTTGCTCAAGAAGAGCAACTCTCCAGAATCTCCAATTCCCTGCACTCGTCAGAAGCGGACATTTCTAGGTGGGGTGGGGGAAAAATCTCACAATTTCCCGGGAAGCAATCTTTAGGCTTTCTATTTTTCTTGATCATCGTAGAAAATTCTAAAAATATTTGGCACAGGCGTGCCAGCCACTAGCAGGTTGTAAATGAGCGATCCGAGGGCAGAATTTCAATGTACAAAACTTACGTCTAGTTTTTCGAAGTGAGCTTCGGCTAAGTAAATGTAAGTCAGGCATTATACTAAATGAAGACGTACTTTCTCAGATTATTCTTACCTAGGGTTGATGGGGGCGGGAATTGAGGTTTCGCCTTTTTAGCCCATATTACTCGCAATCCTTCATCAAAGGGGGGAATAATATCCCCTAAAATATGTCTTAATACTTTTCGTCCCAGCGATCCAATTTCCACCGGCCTGAGTGGGAGTCTTATTTTAGAACCAGCACGAAGCGGTGACCACTCCAGGAGGATATGTTTGCCCGGTTGACGAGGTATCCCGTAAATCCCGCAATAGAGTCGAGCTGAATAAGGGATCGTCTCATGTGAAGAGACTATCCTCAAATCCTTAAGCACGCTCTCGATAAGAGTAAGTGGAGGGGGAAATTCATCGTTTGGATAGGCACTCCTCATTATCTATGCGTGAGTTAGAAGTGAGTACTGTATAGGCACCTCCCAGGAACATACTAGAAGATTTACATAACTAGCAGTCCGATTTTGTCCGATTTCTCTTATATCTACTTGGGTCCTGCGCTGAGCAGAGATATCGAGAGCTCGATTCATACCCTCCCACATCTTGACGAATGTATCGATCTGTGGGCTCCCTCTCCCGACGGCTCCCCGGAGCACCTCGTGAATCCATCTGTCTCCTCTAGTAGTGCTAGACCAAGGGTTGGTGGCTATATGCTCTGCTTGTAGAAACTCACATACCATGTCTAGCTGGGCCTCCTGCTCCGGCTTCAGACATTTTAGCAAGAGGTTTTTATTAAGCAGCTGAATGGAGTTCGCAGTGAGTCCAGAATTCACCCCGACCTCGTAGGCTTCCATGTATTTTTGCTGAGTGCTAAGCAATTCGAAAAGTTTGTTCATCAGGCCGAATCTTGAGAATACCATTTCTTGCTCCTCTGGAGATCCGACAAGATTGAGAACCCGTTTTTCAGACTCATCCGGAGTAACGTCGCTCTCTCCAAATTCTTTTAAGTAGCCGAACAGTAGATACTGTTTCCGACAGCAAGGCTCAATCTCTGCCTCAAACCTGTTCTCCGTGGTTAGCAGACCCCACAATGCCACTAAGCCTCCAGAATTGGGTAGGGGAGATCTGGTATAATAACTTTCTGAGATAATTAATCATCCGCTTGAATTGTTTCCCACGAGCATACCCAGTAAGCGCCCTCTCGTGGCTATTAAGTTTGGTATACATCTCTGCCGTCTCTAAAAACAAGCCAACATCTGCTGATAGCCAGGCAGCATCTTGATATGCTCCATTATCGACAAGGATTTCTATATTATAAGTAGTTGGTATTAAAAATCTCCTTTGGAATTTACTCACTGACTGCCCCTTTTGGATCGCCCCCTTCTTTCCGGCATTGAACTGCCTTTGCAATTCTGCGGGCTTTTAGGAAAAATTCTGATGCTTGTATAAAAGCACGATTTGCCAGTTCTGGCAACCCTAGGGCTCGGTTGGCGAGTCCACTCTCCTCAGTAATATACGCATTAGCCAGTTCAATCCCGTGAATATCTTCAGCATTCCTAAAGCAGCGGAGAGCCTAGAAGAGAAATGGTCAATCATGTTTTTTAAAAATATAAGATATACTACCGAACTTTAGAGTATTTTTGGTCTTCAATCATTTGATGCCCCATTTCTCTCCACTGAGAAGAGCTGATTGTCCTTCCTCTAGACAACCGCTTGTGCAGCTCCGAAACCTAGGGGTGTTAGAGTGGATAAGCTGGCCGGAAATCTAGCTCAAGCCTAGGACATACCCCGATATCTTGTCCTAGAATCTCTAGTATGGGACTAGGGTATTGGCGCGGTAACAACAAAGTTGCCGTTTCATTGAATAGCCGTCGCACTGGGTCTAAGATACTTGTATTGCTTTCCAGTATCCATAGTCTGCTGCGAGCCCTGGTCACTCCCACATATAGATGCTTTACCCCCGAACGAGATTAACAAATAAATTAAGTCTAAAAGAAGGAGGTGACTGCTATCAAATCACCTTCAATTCTGAGCAGAGGGCCTGTGGCGCTATGAGCATCTGTTTTAGGATATAGGCCATTGGTTACTCACGATATTTTCTTTTACCCAGTCCGCATGGCCCCCTTGACAAGCAGAAATATTAAGTCCGCTCCCTAGTCTTGCTCTCCCTTCCTATCTTCTCTCTTTCTTATTATCGCCTTCTCTTGCGGGTCCTGGATGAGCTTCTGGAGATAGATCTCCTGAAATGGAAAGGGGTTAGCACACAACACAGACCCCCCTCTCCCAAAAAAAAAAGGAAAGAAAATACACGCTGAAGTAAATCTTACCAGTGCGATGCCTCCTTTTGAAAAGTTCCTCCAAGATATTCAATTTATCACTGTATGGGCTTGTGCTAAGGAAATTATAAAGGATAACATCCTCGAACTCCATGCCCTTACTCTCAAGAATAGTTAATACCAGTGAAGACCTCCCAATCTCTGCTTGAAGTTTGCTGCAGGTTTCCTCATCTCTCACAAGGATGACATACGCCCCTCCATATTCATTAAAATTGCCGTTCTTGCCATCAAACCCCAGAGGGTTTTCTAGTCTCTCATCAAACCTCAGGGCATCTATTATGTTACTCCCGACTGCACAAATTAGCTACATAGGAAGGCTCCAGTAGGGAGGGGGGTTACCATAAAGAGTAGGTTTAGGACCGGGTCTATCTCCAACTTCCGGAGGTAATTCATCTACCAAGTCCGGAAAACCTAAGTCGCATCGTAAGTATAGCAACGGGGAGTAGAGTGTGCCGGGGAGCAGCACACCTCGATACAGGAGATGCATCACTAAGGAGGCAACGCTCAAAATCTGTTTATGAGATCTAAAGTTGTGTGATAAAGGAAGTAAGGTTGGCTTTAGCTCTCTAGCACTGCTAGAAATTTTTCTGAAGTGCTCGTAAAACAAGGCTTTCGCATTTGCGAACCGGAAAAGAGCATCTTTGGATATACACTGAGCCGTATCGCCCGCTGCGGATTGGTGAGACCAGAGTGCCAAGAAGAAAAGACAGAAATAGAGAGAGCCATACCGAAATGGATACCCTGGGGAGATCCCACTAAGGTCAAAAGCATCCCTATATCGGACGTTCGCTGATCCTGGACCTCTGTTTTTTGTTAATACCCCTCAAGCCAGTATTTTAGATCTGAAATTACTAACCATCGACATAGATTTCGTCTAGTACACTTCTAATCTTCCGTTCAAATACACTATCCCCAATTACCTTTGAAGACCCAAATGCCTCCAAAGCCTTCGTGACTTTGATAATCCGGTCCACATGATCAATATCACCACGTTTCTTCTTCGCCCGCTCGTACCATTCGTATATATCATAAATAGTATGTCTCTCCCGCTCCGAGGCAAAGCTTGGTGCCAATCTCCACCGCAGTCGTAAATATTCTTCCCGAGATAAAGGCTCGAAGTCTGTGGCTTGCGAAACCGATCCCTTGATAACTCCCATTATTTCAAGAAACGCTAAATCTACCGGAATACCCCTCTTTAGCCTCGCGGACAGGTGTTTCCAGTACTCGATGCTAAATTTCACGAAGTCGATTACGCGAGTGCTTTTAGAATTGTCTATCTTTATGTATCTCCGCCGGATTTCCTGTTCTCTAGGGGCGACTCAGTAGGCCTAATCCACTCCAACAGCAGAAGCAGAAGAGCAACAAACCTAATACTATTCTCAATAAGTGTTAACAAGCAATCAAAAGTGCATACCAGTGGGAAATCTGTATCGGTGAGTGATAGGAGTTGTTTTCTTGTAATGTCATCAAGATTGATTTTAGCATTATGACCCTCAGCCAGCCCTTTCCTTTCTCCCAATTTTGCCTCAAGCAACCCCTCGACATTATCTTTTAACTTCGACACCAATCTCTTTGACTTCGTGAGTAAGACCTATTGTTATTAGCATAATCAACGTTACACCCCTAGAGCGTGGTCCAATCTTAGAAGCCTAGCAAGCCCATACTTGTCTCAAGGGTCCCACATTCTCCCTACTACATAGATACCTCCCTAATAGCTTATAAACCAAGCACGTGGTTTTCCCGGTCCCGCTTCTCCCTAGAATGAATGCTGGGGTGAGGAAGTGATTCACCACCGTGACCTCCTCTGCCGATATGTCTATCACGTATGCGGCCTTTCTAGCTGTAGAAGCAATATTGTCTAACACGGCAGTAGTGAGGTTATAAAACTTTGCTATTAACCGCGAATTTTAGCATCCTCATGCAACAGTTCAAGTAGGGCCATTTTGACTTCTTTACCTAGCTGAGCTGAATACTCGAAATCCTCATCGCCGGTGCTATCAGCCGCAATAACACCACTTTCCCCGCCATCCAGATATACCCTCATTGGATACCTAATCTCCCGTGACTCATCTAAATCATCTCTGTCACAAGCTTCCACCCGTGCTTTCGTGTAGATTTGTTGTTCACGGTGAATCTGCACGGCAATCTTGTCGCGCTACTTCATCTTAACACTTTACCTTCATCATCTGGGAACTAAATGCCTACACTTTTGGGGCTTCTAACAGCCTATACTAAGCTGTGGTTACTTGTTGTTAGTTCTCTGCCTACAAACCTAATGTCACGTGCACCCGTACCTTTTATAACTTGGTAACTCTCGCCAAACCTTTCATTAAAAGCGATATCGACTTGCCATAATATAAAACGTTTGGCTTTGTATAAGGCTTTGAATAAAGGGACTCGATAGCTTAGTGAGTTGTTCCCCTCTGCCCGGTGGAGGATATTTTTTCCAGCCCAGTCTCCGGAAGCGAGCTCGGCGAACATTCTCAAAGCTTCCTAACTAACATCAGCACTTCCTCCCTAAAAAAAAGTACTCAGTATAGTGGAACAATTACTCTGAGCTTTCTCCGTCCCCAGATCTTCCATGGCCTGTTGGGAAAGAATAATCTTCCATGGCCCCAGAGGCTCGCCTAAGAGGTATTTGAACACGTTCGATTCTGTGTTTAATTCGAAAGAGGAGCTTTGGACTCGTGCAGGTTCACCCTTAGGACTGTCGTCGAGTCGGCAATCCAAAGGAATATTAGAATTGCAGAATTCACAAGGAACAGTGCGAATAAACTCCCTAACACCGCTTGTCCTAGGCCTCGACCCATGCTTCTTACATTCCTTGCAAAGATCCATAATAAATTCGACCCATCTCTCTCTGGCTTGTGGTTCAGAGACAAGATCTTCAAAGTACTGTTTGCGAGTTTGGGCTAGCGTTTTTATATGCCCTTCCGCAATCAAAATCCTCAATATCCCCGGGAGAGCTCCTAACCTCATACCAAACTGCCCTAACGTCTTCCTTGGATGCGATAATTTTACCACAGAGAGGACAATTCTTACAACTGCACTCCTCGATCTCATGTCGTCGAACCTCTCAGAAAGTAATGAGAGGGCAAAGGCTCCAATCATCTCCCGTAATAACGAGGTACTGTAATCATCCTGTTCGAAGCTAGGAAATTGACTTAACAGGCTGGCGAGGTTGTTTCCATAAACTTCTATTCTTGAGAAGAAATTTATGAAATGTTCTTCCTTCAAGAGGAGGTCAAAAATCTGGTAAGGTTTGGAGTCTAATGAGTCGTATGCGGCTTTGGAATCCTTCGGATTGTCTGAGAATATATAGTCAAAGAAGCCCGTGTTCGAGTTCATCTTGCAGCAGAGACACAGTACACGACTCCGCAGAAGGAGCCCGAACCCGACGGGGGAGAGAAGTCTTGTTTGCCAGGAGAAGAAACTCAAAAAAGGGCAGTTATCAGGAACAAAGGTACCGAGCACATAGACCTCGGGCTACCCTAACGAGTCCTATCTCATGCTGGTGCAGTCAGATTATGTAAGCCCTGATTTTAAGGCCCCCCATTTGTTAACTGAATCACCCGAGCACATCCCCTTGCCTAGCCAACACCAACCTTGCCCCTTAGAGCCTGTTTTGCAAACCCGGAAGCGGGGACAACCGTTCCTTTATGTCACTATTTTACCTGTAGAAACGGAATTTTGAAACAGAAGGAAACGGTTATTTGTATGGGGCAACGGAACGGAACGGTCGAGTTTACCCAGAATTTACGGTACTGTACCATGCCACTCGGTGGATTTTCAGAAGAGATAGATTAACCACTAACGCGAAGTTTGTCACATCGCCTTCCATAATGCGATTCTGAGGCGGAGTGCGATGAGTCCAAAGGATAATGACAGTAACTTCGATAGGCAAATTACTCGAGCATGATGTTTCAACAGTATGAGAACATCCACCACAAAAGACTAATCAGCCCACTGCTTTCCAAGTCCGAATTCACGTCGCACTACAGTATCCCACACACCCTACCGGTATTTCGCCGCCAGATATAAGTTACGCGATATCATAGCTCCCAACAGCTCGACTCAAAACTTGGCCCAGGGGCCAGCAGGGTTAGGATTTTATAATCTTTCTTCTCTGAACTAAAGCATAAGACAGGGACTAAGAAAATTACAATCAAGCGGAAAAACATATCCAGGGTATATCATCAATTTTAGAAAGGTTGTCGGTTTTTTACTTCTCCAAACACTCTAAATTTTTTCTTCCCTCGCTGCCACTAAAGGGCTCCGTATCGGTATTGACTCCCTAACCAAGAGAGACAAGGTTCACAGCTAAAAGTAGGAAAGCGGGCTGTGGGAAATTGCGTTCAGGGCCAGAAAAACCCCCGGAGAAATGATAGCATCGACAACCTTTCCGGGACTATTAATAATAAGGCAACTTTGTAGGAATAGTAAAAACACAGCCCTTTCCGCCTTCCGGGACAGGAAAAAAAACTAAATTCCCTGATCTTACTGAGAGAGGAAAACCCAACGACATCGCGTACAGTTAAATTATTCAATTGGGTCATGTCCTTTCAAACACTGCACTGCCTCTGTCTTTAGTACTGAGTTTGTTCAACAAAGCTCTTCCGCTGCTGAATATTAGACTAAAGTTCCTAAAAGTGCACCGTACTCGTAGGGGCGAAGTAAATAAAGTGATCGAACGTGAAACAGATATAATCGTGATTCGTTCGCTAATACATTGTATTAATAATTATAAAAACGTAATAAATCTAATGTACATCTCTTGTTCGCCATAGGAGTCACTGCTTTACTAGCACTCTAATACAGAGCAAAGGATAGCGATATGGGGGTGTTCTCCGCCTTCTCCTGATAATAAGCGAAATATATGGTGGGGACTCTCGCTCCCTAGATATTTCTATCGATAACACCGTTGTGCCCGAACATGTCCTACTTCACTCCCGCAGTGCGAAAACACTCCCCCTGCCACCTTCCAGCATCAACGCTAGGGTGTGGATTGTGGTATTATATATACACTCCTCCCTCCCGCCCTGACCTTTCTTCCCTAGCTTCCATCCTACCCCTCTAACAACCAACCGACAAACAGAACTTCATTACCCCTACCCTGCGGATAATTTTCCCAACACTCACTACATGCGAAACACCCACTTTACTGGCCGTGAACTCAGCTAGACCTCGCTTCCGGCTTACACTGTTGGTAGGTGGTGTGGGATAAAATTGGGAGCCGCCTACTAAAGGGCGACGACAGACAACAACAAAACGGCGAAACGACAAAACGAAAAGGCCAAACGGCGGCTCTGAAACGAAACGCAAAGATTAAAGCAATACAAAAGACTTCAATCACCAACGCATAGCTTAGAGTGGGGAACTTACTCTCATTCAACTGCTGGCTCAACCTGCTAGCTAACGGTAAGGACAGGAGTATATATAAAGACAATGAAGCCTTCCTCCCATCCCCATATCGATCGCGACACAGGTCCATTCTCTTCGTCGCGTGTCCCCATTTCTTTTCCGCAGACTTCTGTGCTAACAAAAGGAAAGACAAACATCACAAAGAACTCCCTTGCTTCCTGCTTCTGCGCCGGGCAGCCGACTCTCCGTGCATCCGACTCTTTCATGCTCGTATTCCTTCCGGCGCTACATCGATCCCCAACGTATATCTGAATCCTTTGTGCGAACGATAAAGCAGTGTCCTAAGCATACCGAACAGCATCAAAGGCTTCCAACATCTCTTTCAGTGTTGGGCTAGAGCTAGGGATGTTGTCGGAAGGCCTCGGGGGTGGGTGGGGTAGGATGCGAGGGGGTTTAGGATTTAACCCTAGTAAGGGATAAGGGAAGGACTCTTGAGAATTGGATGTCGGGTTGGGAGAACCCATTGCCAATTGGGCAAAGTACACGGGATACGGCTCTCAGGGACGGGTGGGGTCCCGGAGACCGGGAAAAGGTATAGCCGATTATTGCCTCCCTAGCGCAGGGTCACAGCTCCACCACGATAGGTCCGTGGAACGCCCACAACATATAGCACCCCCGGATGCCCTGAACACGAGATCCTCAACCTCCCTACAGCTCGCGTTCTCAAGGTTCCTACAGCTCGCGTTCCCTGTTGCCTGCCCGCCGGCCGCCGCCGGCCGCCCCCCTCTCCCGCACGCGCCCTCATTGCCATCACGGGATATATTGTGTCAACGATCTCGAGCGACAAGGGCAGCAGCACTCTCTGCAGCGCCTCCGACAGTGGAAGACAACCGGCAACAGGAAAGGAATGATTGGCTTGATTATTACTATTGTTTGGGTTTTTCTTAGTCGCCTCCGTTTCCTTTTCCCTCTCTTCGTTTCTTTTGATAGCTATTATTCAATATATATGTTCCTCAGCTTTGAAAAATTGGCCTTACTTAGGGAGCGCGGTCATAGCTACTTTGTGAATTGTAGAATGGTAATAGAGACCTTTTTTGAGATATTCAGGCGATCTTGGAGGGGGCCATGAAAAGGCCGGTGTGGAGCCTTATCTTGATATTCTGAATCGATGTATAGGACGACGCTAAACCACGTAGTATGAAAGCGTCAGGGCATAATTTGTTAAACTAAACTAGGAGTGCAATGATGCAAGTGTGTGTAAGCGTAGGTTTCTCTTTTACCCAGCTCATCGTTCCCTTAAAGGTCAATTTCAAGTCGCCAGTTCCCAGTTATCAATCCCAGTGTTTACTCAATGATTCCCGGACTTAATCGATTTTTTTAGTTCCCCCCGGGCTACCGTACTTCTGCGATAGAGTCCCCTTTGGTCAAACCACTTTAGGCCACTATCAGACTAGAGATCAGAAAAAAGGGGGGTGGCTTTTGATAACTAATTTTGAATTCAGGTAGCCTAAGAAAGTGGGTTGCAAAGGAAAGCCTGGGAAGACGAGAGCTGATTTCCTTTGGGCTTGAGGGACTAGCGCCCAGGCTAAGGTGGTTGAATTTTTTTTCCCCTGATCATCTTGTAACGAGTATAGCAGTTCCCGAGGAATTTTCTAAAATATTGGGGCCTATAAGTGTCCCTGATGACAGAACCTGAACGGAAGATTGGACTGTGGCTTAACCTCAATCTATTTTATTTTTTATTTTATTTTACCTTTTTTTTTTGTAGCGGATCGAGTATGATATCGTGGGATGGCGGTAATAATAATATATAGCACGATCACTTTCTACCAACTTTAGATGTCAATCTTCAGCTATCGCATGCTTTAGTTGTCAGTAATCACAGCTCAACTATCAAGCTCTGAGGTAAGTTACGCGCCGCCGAAAGCAGTTGTCAGAAATCCAAGCCCTCCACTATTAATTAAGAGTCATATAATATCACCCGCCATGCAGTGAAAACTGAATACTATACAATGCCGTCCTCGCGCCGAGAATAAGTCCCGAGACAACGGGCAAAACCACAATCCCCCGCAAAATTCACCCATCACGATAAGCATAATGGCTTTTGTAATCACGACCACAAAGGTAATATCTATTGATACTAACGCCTCGTTATTAGAGTCTCTCCTTCTCTCTAAGAGCCCGGCATTTAGTAATAAGCCCTCTCATTTTGGCTTTTGCATCAATTTGAGTGAGTATGGTATTCTGAGAGTTAAGTCTTGCGGGGAATTGCTGTTGCACCCGTTGTCTCAGGACTTATTCTCGGCGCGAGTACTGAAGGTCCTTTTTGACGCACTCAGAAAACAAAAGCCGCCAAAAGAGAAAGGAAGGCATGGACCAAATGGGGAGCGCAGGATCTTTACGCAAGAGCTGCGCGGGATAAGAACATGAAAAGGTAAATATGGGGGAAAACCCGTACACTAAATATCCTCTTCACTAGGAAGCAGAAACTGATTTGGCACAAATTATAACGTGGGAGTTATCTTAAATGCTTACAGAGGGGAGTATCATATTTAAGCAGGAAATTTCTTAGGAGTGGGACAATTGTGCCCCGACCACCACTAGCCCACAGCCCTCTCCGGAAGAACCCCTCTGCAAATAATATTGCCGCTCTCCTACTAAAAATACCTCCCAGATGCCTGGGCTTATACCAAGTTCTTCAGGCACTGCCGGTATCTCCCATATTTCTTCCATTTTTTCCATTTTCTTTTTGCCTTTCCCACAACACCCTGCATTTCTGGGGACTGTAGCCTTAGGTCGTGCTGAAAACATCGAGCCTTAGCGACCCCAATGCCGCAGCGCAGAGCCGGCTGTTAAAACTACTCTCTGCTGTTTTCCTTGTTTGAACTAGGCGCTCGGCCTTCGCCAATGCTGCAGAGAACTCACTAGACCAAACGCTTCATTTCATTTATAAAAAAGGATCTATTGGGAAGATCTAGATGAAGGGTTCACGAGGCATGGGCTAACAAGCCTTTCCGCCAATTTCAAACATTCCCGCCGAGAAAGAGTCTGGAGGCCTGCACTTGAGAAAACTCATAATAAGCGCGTAGGTTTGGTGTGCCCAGGCCATTTTATGCTGTAGCGCCTGACTTCGGTCATTATGTTTTTTTTCTTCAGTTTTCAGATCCCCCACAGTGAGTTTTCAATTAAGTTGGGAACTTTCTCGAGAGGAGAAGCAGCATGGCACTTTATGGGAACATGGGGCACTTCTCTTTTTGCGAATTTGCTCCGGAATGAGTGCAACTGTATAGAACTATCAAAAATCAGCAAATAGGTACCTATGTTTATGTTCAATACGATAGAGGGTAGTGAGTTAGCGTATGACTTAATTTCGCCCATATCTAGCGCAATCAGGCTTAGTCACGGCCACCTCTGCTGCTCCGAGTGGCCGGCTTTGCATGGCTGTAACGACTGAGACAAGGGAACGATAGGGGAAGGTGGGGGACGGGATGGGACCCCACGAGTGATGTTTCATGATGTGGTAATGATTCGTTCGGAGGTGTATGATTTCAACTTGGGCTAGTGCCGGAGTTCAAGCCATAAGACCATAGCCCTCTACAGTCCGTCCGGTCCTCACCTTCCCGGGCGCAGTCTATCTAGCATCCCTAAGAAGACGGACTATGAGCTGTAGTCCGTCCTGTCCTACCCCGAAGACGGACGGAGTGGATGGCTGGGAACACTGGGCCCAAGAGGCCGAAGCAGAGGAATCTTTTTATTCATTGCTAATTTAACAACCCCAAGGTTCGCAGGGGAAAAGTATAGGAAAACAAAGACCCCCCATCAATACATCCAATTTCTATCCTCTCCCACGTCAACCATTAAACAACAATTTTTAGGATATTTGTATGGCCGGGCAGGGTACCTCCTACGCCCCTTCACCTTCTCTAGAAATCTCGGCCAATTCAGTTTCCAAAAATAATCAGAATATGTGCGGCATTCCTATGTTCCTCTAGCTTCCAAAAGCCATTCAAAATATGCGCGGCGTTCCTGCGTTCCTTCATCATCATCTCCAGAACTCTCGGCCGATTCAGAGTCCCAAAGGGAGTCAACAAGATGTGCGGCGTTCCTACGTTCCTCCATCTTCCGCAGAAATCTCGGCCCGTTCAACTTCCAAAAAGCAGTCAATATATGTGCGGCATTGAGCCTCCTCGTGCGTTGGACCCTGCTCGGTTCCCATAAATGTCTTTTTCTCTCTTCCCTAGGGCAACTCGCCACCACTGAGATGCAGTTTCCGTCTAATGGAACCCCGGCAAAAGAGTCGGGCCATCCGTCGTAGCCCCACACTATGCAGAGTGAATCCCTCCCTTTATACTCCTTGAAGACTTTTGTTAAACGTCCTATGAGCTCGTCCCCCTGTAGCCCCAAAATACGCCTAGCACTCAACCTAGCGCAAAGGAAAACCTGAGCAGAAGATAAGCACACCGCGACCCCAGGTCTCCCCTAAGGATAAAAGCAAACCTCTTGTGACTTCTGCCATAATTCTTCATATTCCCGTGGTCGGGGGAAAAAAGTACCCAAGTTGATGAGACATACAACAATTAAGATGACGCTTCGTCGGGCTAAGGTAACCTCCTTGGCATGCCTTTCCTCTATGTTTATAACCAGCTCGCAGAAGCTCAAACAAACTTTAACCAAACACTGCTGGTACAGGAAGCGTTCCAGAACCGAAGGTGACCTATATTTTTTTTCCCATCTCCTGAAGTACAAATCGTGCCAGGAATCCGGAATGAGAAATTCATAAGGTCGTACTAGGAAAATCTAAACTCGTTAGTACGAAACCTCGAATATAAATCATTTCCTTACCAAGGATAAAGTTAATTCCTCATAAAGAGAAATGATGGAAGCTGAGTAAAAATTTAGCGAGCTTTCTACGCTCTCCATAACATTTAGGATACGGTAAATATTTTCGCACTATGTTAAAGTTAACAAATCAACTATAAGGCGAGTTGCTCAACCAAGCATACAAATCTCCCAGGGAAATCCCCGGCTTCAGTCTCCGAGATGAATTGACGGACTAAGGTTACCACTCCGCAGCCATATTCGAAGCTTAGGTCCTCCCAGCCCATGATTCCATTGTCCAGTTCCAGGAGGATAGACATCCACTGGTCTTCGTAGTCTGCTGCCTGTTAGAGTACAGCTGTGCTAGTTCGCAAAAATCTTAGTGCACCGTTCCACATACCTAGAAATAATGATGTTTGGTATTGAGCCAAAAGCGAAGATACGCAGGCCCAAGTACCCATTCCAAGAGCTGATTCCATCCGAGACTGTGTTGTGTCATCATTAATCAAAAATGGGTATAATGAGTAATATTTCCCACCCCGAGTCATGAGTTCAGAATTAATGCCACACAGGACTTCGAGGCTCTGCTCGTATGGGGATCTGAACTCCATTTGCTTCAGAAGAATTCCTCTCCAGAACCCCCAATCCCCTGCTCTGCATTAGAAACGAATATTCCTTAGTGGGATAGGGTGAAAAATCTCACAACTCCTCAGCAAAGAATCTTTAGGCTGTCTATTGACCTCGATCATAGCAGAAAATTCTAGGAATATTTGGCAAATGCGTGCCAGCCACTAGTACACTATAAACGAGAGGTCGGAGGGTGGAAATTCAATATATAGAACTTACCTCTAGTTCCTCGAAGTGGGTTTCGGCTGAGAATATGTAAGTAAGGCATTATATTAAATCAAGATGGATTTTCTAAGATTATTCCTACCTAGTGCCGGTGGTGGTGGGAATTGAGGTTCTGCCTTTTTACTCCATATTTGCCGCAATTGTGCATCAAGGGAAACGAGAGGGGAGACGATATCCCCTAAAATTTGTCTTAATATTTTTCCTTTCAGTGGTCCAATGTCCACCGGCCTGAGCGGGAATGGTAGTTCAGAGCTAGCATGGAATGGAGACCAGTCCAGGAGGATGTATTGGCCCGGCCGACGAGGCATCTCGTAAATCCCGCAATAGAGCTGAGCTGAATAAGGGATCGCCCCATGTGATGAGATTTTCCTCAAATCTTTCAGCACGCGCTCGATATGATCAAGTGGAGGCCGGCATTCATTGTTCAAATATGTACTCCTCCTCATTACCTATATGTGAGTTAGAAGCGAGCACCCCATGAACACCTCATAGTAACATACCAGAATATCCATATAACTCGCATCGCTGATTGTCCCTATCTCTACCCTGGTCCTGGGCTGAGCAGAGATATCAAGAGCTCGATTAATATCTTCCCACACTTCGACGAATGAATCGATCTGTGGGCTTCCTCTCCCGACGGCCGCTCGTAGGACCTTGTGTATCCCTCCACCCCCTCTAGTTCTGGGCCAAGGATTGGTTGCTATATGCTCTGCTTGTAGAAACCCACACACCATGTTGAGCTGGGCTCCCTGTTCGGACTTCAGATTTTTTAACAACGAGTTTTCACTAAGCAAGTGAATTGAGTTCGCGAGAAGCCCAAAGCACACCCCGATCTCGTAGGCTTCCATGTATTTCCTGTTAGTACTTAGGGTTTTGAAAAGTTTGTTGATCATGCCAAATCTTAACAAAACCATTTTTTGCTCCTCTATAGATCCGAAGAGATCGATAACCCGTTTTTCGGGCTCGTCGGGAGGCGTGTCGCTCTCTCCAAATTCCTTTAGGTAGCCGAACAGCACATATTGTTTCCGACAGCAAGGCTCAATCTCTGACTCAAACCTGTTCTCCATGGTTAGCTAACCCCACCATTAAACAGAAAAGGAGATCGGGTATAAACTTTCTGATATAACTAAACATCTTTTTGAATTGTTTCGCACGAGCATACCCGGTGAGCGCCCTCTCATGCTTGTTAAGTTTGGTATATATCTCGCTTGTTTCTAAAAACAAGCCAACATCTGCTGAAAGCCAGGCAGCATCTTCATATGCTCCACTATCGGCAAGAATTTCTATGCCATAAGCCATTAAAATGTTAAAACCCTCCTCTGGGATTTACTCACTGACTGCCCCTTTTAGATCACCCCCTTCCTTCCGGCATTGAACTGCCTTTGCGATGCTGCGAGCATTTAGGAAAAATTCAGATGCTTTTATAAAATCAAGAATAGCCAATTCAACCGACCCTAAAGCTCTGTTAGTGATTGCGTTTTGCTCGGTAATATACGCGTTAGCCAATGCAATTCCATAAGGATCTTCAGCATCCTCAAAGCAACGGAGAGCCTAGAAGAGAAACAGTCAGTCTTGTTCTTTAATAACGTAACATATACTAGCGAACTTTAAGGTATTTTTGGTCCTCAATCATTTGATACCCCGTCTCTCTCCACTGAGAAGCGCTGATTGTATTTCCAGTAGACAACCGCTTATGCAACTCCGAAATCTAGGGATGGTCAGACCGGATGATCTAGCTGATATCCAGCCTAAGTTCAGGACATACCCCTATATCTTGTTCGGTTAAAATCTCTAGTATGGGACTAGGGTATTGGTGCGGTAGCAACAAAGTTGCCGTTTGATTGAACAGGCGTTGCACTGGGCCTAAGATACGACTATTGCTTTCCAGTATCCAGAGTCTGCTGCGAGCTCTTGTCACTCCCACATATAGATGCTTTACACCCGAGCAGGGTTAGCAAATAAATTGGGGGCCAATACGAGGAGCTGGCTGCCATAAAATCACCTTTAATTCCGAGCAGAGGACCTGTGATGCATGAGCATGTCTTTCATAATATAAGTGATTTGTTGCTTACGATATTTTTTTTGACCCAGTCTGCATGCCCCCCTTGGTAAGCAGATGTATTATGCCGGCTTCCTGGTCCTGCTCTCCCTCCTGATCTGCTCACTTTCCCACTCCCGCTCTCTCCCGCAGGTCCTAAATGATCTTTTAGAGATAAATCTTTTGAGATCGCAAGGAGTTAACATAACATAGACCCCTCTCAAAAAATAATACTTTTTATGAAGCGAACCCTACCAGTGTGATGCCTCCGTTTGAAAATTTCTTCCAAGATATTCAATTTATGACTGTACGGGCTTGTGCTAAGAAAGTCATAAAGGAAAACATCCTCGAACTCCATGCTCTTACTCTCAAGAATAGTTAATACCAGTGAAGACCTTCCAAGCTCCGCTTGAAGTTTTTCGCAGGTTTTCTCATCCCTCACCAGAACGACACGCGCTTTTCCATATTCATTAAACTTGCCGCTCTGTCGGTCTGATCCTTGAGAATTTTCCAGTTTCCCGCCGAACCTCAAGACGTCCATTATGTTACTCCCCACTTCAAAGATTAGCTTCATAGAGTGGCTGTGGTAGGGGAGGGGAGTGTTACCGTAGAGAGTAGGTTTAGGGCCGAGTCTATCCCCAATCTCTGGAGGTAATTTATCTACCAAGCCTGGAAATCCTAAATTACTTTATAAGTAATAGACAGAATAGTGTGCCAGGGAGAAGCATACCTTGGTAAAGGAGGTGCATCACTAAGGAGGCAACGCTCAAAATCTGTTTATGAGATCTGAAGTTGTGTGATAAAGGAAGCAAGGTTGGCTTTAGGTCTCTACTGATACTAGTGGAATTTTTGAAGCGCTCATAAAACAAGGATTTCGCATTTGCGAACCGGAAAAGAGCGTCTTCGGATATACACTGGGCCGTATCGCCGGCTGTTCATTGGTGAGACCCGATCTCCAAGCGGAAAGGGCAGAAAATAGAGAGAACCATACCGAAATGGATGCCGCGGGGAGATCCTACTAGGTCCAAAAGCATCCCTATATCTGACATTCGCTGATCCTGAACCTCTGCTTTTTTTTAATACCTTCTCCAGTATTTTGGCTCTAGAATTGCTCACCATCCACATATATTTCATCTAGTGCGCTTCTGATTTTCAGTTCGAATGCACTATCTTCGAGCACCTCCGAAGATCTAAATGCCTCCAAAGCCTTCGTGACTTTGATAATTCGGTCCACCTGATCAATATCGCCACGTTTCTTCTTTGCCCGCTCATACCATTCATATATATCATAAATAGTATTTCTCTCCCGCTCCGAGGCAAAGCTTGGGGCCAGTTGCCAGCGTAGCCCTAAATATTCTTTCCGAGATAATGGCTCGAAGTCTGTGGCTCGCGAAACAGATCCCTTGATAACTCCCATTATTTCGAGAAACGCTAAATCCACCCGAATACCTCTTTTTAATCTCGGGGGCAGGCGCTCCCAGTACTCGATGTTAAATTTCACCAAGTCAGTTACGCGGGTGTCTTTAGCATTGTCGATCTTTATGTATCTCCGCCAGATTTCGTGATCTCTAAGGGCGATTTAGTAGGCTTACCACACTGCAACTGCTGAAGCAGAGGCGCAACAAACCTAATACTATTTTCAATAAGTCTTAGCAAATAATCAAAAGTGCATACCAATGGGAAATCAGCATCGGTGAGTGATAAGAACTGTTTTCTTGTATTATCATCAAGATCGTTACTTCCAGTTAGTCTTTGTTTTTCGCCCAATTTTGCCTCCAGCAACCCCGCGGTATTATCTCTTAACTTCGACACTGATCTCTTTGACTTCGTGAGTAAGACCTATCGTTGTTAGCGTAGCCAACGTTCCACCCCCACAGCATGATCCAATCTCAGAAAACCAGCGACCACGTACTTGTCTCAATGGTCCCATATTCTCCCTACTATATAGATACCTCCCGACTAGCTTATAAACTAAACAGGTGGTTTTCCCGGTCCCACCTCTCCCAAGAATGAAGGCTGGGGTTAGGAAGTGATCCACTACTGAGGCCTGCTCCGCCGATATGTCGACCGGATATACCACCTTTCCAGCCGTAGAAGCAATATTATCCAAGATAGTACTTGTAAGACTATAAAACTTTGCTATTCACCGCGAATTCAGCATCTTCATGCAACAATTTATGGAGGGCTGTTTTGACTTCTCTACCTAGCCGAGCCGAATCCTCGAAATCACCATCACCTATACCATCAACCCCCATAACGCCACTTTCCCCGCCATCCAAGCATACCCTTACTGGATACCTTATCTCGCGCGACCCATCCAAATCATCTCTGTCACAAGCTTCCACTCGCGCTTTCGTATACATTTGTTGTTCCCGATGAATCTGCACACCAATCCTGTCGAACTACTTCATCTTAATATCCTCTTGCCTGCATCATCCGGTGACTAAATACCTACATTTTGGGGGTTTCCAATAGCCCATACTACACAGCGGTTACTTGCCGTTAGTTCTCTACCCATAAGGCTTATTTCATAGGCATCCAAACCTTTTATAACCTGATAATCCTGGCCAAACCTTTCATCAAAAGCGGTATCTATTTGCCATAATATAAAATGCTCGGTTTTGTAGAAAGCTTTGAATATCGGGATTCGATAGCTCAGTCGGTTGTACCAGTTTGCCCTGTGGAGTATTTTTTTTCCAGCCCAGTCTCCGGAAGCGAGCTCGGAGAACTTTTGCCTAATACTCTCAAACTTGCCTAAGTAACATTAGCAACTCCCCCCTAAAAAAACCTCGGTTCAGTGGAACGGATACCCTGAGTGTTCTCTACCCCGAGTTCCTCCATGGCCTGTTCGGAAACAATTATCTTCCATGGCCCTAGGGGCTCACCTAAGAGGTATTTGAACACATTCGATTCCATACCCAACCCGAAAGAGGAGTCCCAGACTGGCGTAGGTTCCCCCTCAAGACCGTCGTTGAGTCCGCGATCAAAAGAAAGGTTAGAATTGCAGAATTCACAAGGAACAGTGCGAATAAACTTCGCCAACTCCAGCGCGCCGGTTGTCCTAGGCCTCCGCCTATGCTGCCTACATTCCTTGCAGAGTTCCATAATAAATTCAACCCACTTTCCCCTAGTTTGCGGTTCAGATATGAGATCCTCAAAACATTGTTTGTGAGTTTGGGCTAGTTTTTTTATGTGCCCTTCCGCAATCAAAATCCTCAATACCGCCGGGAGAGCTCCTAGCTTCACACCAAACTGCCCTAATGTCTTCCTTGGATCCGATAACTTTACTACCGAGAGGACGATTCTCGCAACTGCACTCATAGATCTGATGCCGTCAAGCCTTTCAGCAAGTAATGAGAGAGTAAAAGCTCTAATCATCTCCCGTAATAATGAAGTCCTGTAATCATCTTGTTGGACCCGAGGAAATTGACTTAATAGGTTGGCGAGGTTGTTTCCGTAAACTTCTATTCTTGAGAAGAAATTTGTGAAAAGATCTTCCTTCAAGAGGAGGTCGAAGATCTGGTATGGGCTGGAACTTAATGATTCGTATGCGGCTTTAGAATCCTTCGGATTGTCTGAGAATATGAAGTCAAAGAAACCCGTACTTAAGTCCATCGTACAGCAGAAGTATATGACTTAGTGGAATGGTTTTGAGCTCAATGGGCGTGACAAGTCTTGTTTACCAGGAGAAGAGACTTAAAAACGGGCAGTTATCGGAAACAAAGACACCAGGGACATAAGATCTCGTGCTGCCCTGGCAGGGAGTCCTGTATCACGTTTCTCCAGTTAGATTATGTAAAACCTTGTTTTAAGGCCCCCCATTTTTTACGCATCCGCCCGAGCGCATCCAATTACGGTACAGTACTCACGCCGCCGACTGCTAAGTGGGGCACGTGATTTTCGATTCTGAATGATTCCCAAGATTCCTCGAAACAGGCAGTGAGCAGAAGGCTTAAGGGGGGAGCATTGACCCTCCTCCTATATCCTTGTCTTCCT
>Ga0307507_10001182_pt1 | contig 58027 bp, 18 predicted proteins | sample 7_EM_MG_FD_207223 | JGI IMG/M metagenome (GOLD analysis project Ga0307507, IMG submission 207223) | Populus trichocarpa ectomycorrhiza microbial communities from riparian zone in the Pacific Northwest, United States - 7_EM | ecosystem: Host-associated > Plants > Roots > Unclassified | place... | reverse complement strand
TTAAATTATTAAAATTTATTATTAAGTGGTTGTTAAGATATTAAAGTGTGATTTTTCCATTTTTTGGTGTGTTTTTGAAGTGATCAGCTCACCCGTTTGACCAGCTCACCCGTGAAATACGTTACCTCTAGTAGATTTAATTCTTATTCTATAAAACTAGTAACCCTAAAATTATATAACTATAACTCCTTAGAGAAAATAATAATTGGGAAAGTAGAAAAGCATTTTATTAAGCGTTTAAATATAGTGGTGTTAGATACTATAAGTATGCCTATAAGGATATTCTCTGTATATACTCTATATATAATAGGGTTAAGCTTAAATTAATTAATAACCTCTAAAAGCGTAGTAGTTATCAATACTAGGTAGTAGAGATTAATAAAAAGCTTAAGCAAAGCATAGAGAAGTAAGCATTGTCTATATACTTTAGGCATATACTTATAATATATAGCTACTACCACAGTATTCTATAATTATGGCGGTAGTATATCTACCCTATTATATAAGAATATGTATATAGTAAAAGCAGACTAATAATGTTTTTTTAGTATAGAGTACGCATATAGCTAGTATATGTATGATATATACTTATTATATACAGATAGAGTTTATTAGTTGTTCTAGCAGCAGTAATAGTAAACTATAGTATACTGTCTGGCCTTTATTACCAACAACCGCCTAGGTAGATATTTAATACCTTTATCTACTTATTAAATATAGAGTTTAGGAACTTAAATAAGAATATACCTATATTAGACATTTAATATTAAAGCGAAAATATTATGGTAGGTAATATATGTATTATATATACGCAATGTATATACTAAATATATATAGGATTCGACTACCTATAAGGCTAAGGTAGGGTAGTAGGCCAAATATATATGTTGGTATGCTTTAACAACGTGCAGAATACATATATCACAATGATATGTACTATGCGGTGTTGTAGATAGATGTTGTCTTTTAATATAAAGAAGGGTGAGGAACTTAAGGTTCCTTACCACGCTAGTGCTGTGGTAACACGTGACGGCAACTTGCCTTACGTAACGGCAACTTGCTATATGTGGCGGCAATTTGCCTCCTATTGCAATACAATATATTCTAGCTACACTGGGAGTACTTTAGAAAATGCGGAGGACTAGTATCCTATAACTATGCAGTTCGAAAATCCATATATATACTTCTCTTTCTTTTCTTTCTTCCTTCCTTCCTTACCCTATGCCTTTATATTAGTGTTATTGTTAGTAGCACGTTCTACCTATTCTACTGTCTTCAACTTAATTCGGTTTGTGTTAATAAGTCGCTTAAGAGCTGATAACGGTTTGCTTTTAGTCATAGCGTCTATAGGGTTACTGTCTCTATTAATCCACTTAACTTTAGCTATTTCGCGTCTTTTATATAACTGACGTAGGTATATAATATTAATTATAAGTCTCTTCTCCTGTGTAGTTCCTAGTTTGATAAGGCATTTGTAGATTAACTTTAAATTGGTGTAAAGGATAAGCGGTAGGCTAATATTAAGTTGCAATTTAACTGTGGCCTTAATTGCAGTGCTAATGTTAAAACTATAGGCCATAGCATATAATTCGGAGGCTAGTACGCTTTTAGTAATTCTCTTGCACTTAACTAAGGACCAGTAGACGATGTTTGCCTTATTTAATAAGTCTGCTAGTACCAGGATATATCTAATCTATAATAAGAGATCCTTGTTATTTACAAATAAGGAATTAGTGAATATAAGTAGTTGTAATATCTCTATATTAAGTTTAACAAAGTTTAAACCTCTTGTTGGGTTCTTAATTTGCCACTAAATCCTCTTATTAAGCAGTTTTGCGTCTTTCTTGTTAGGGTTAATTACCTAGGCAGCGTAGGATAAATTAAAAGAAGCTTTAGGCTGGTATATGGATATAATATAAGCTCCTCTTGCTTATTAGGCGATGTATTAATCCTTAAGTGTAAATACTGTGTGAATAGTGCCTCTGGAACTAGTTGTTATAATAGCTTCCTTAACATTAATAAAGGTTAAGTTCTGGCATTGACGCTCCTGTGTAAGCGTAATTATATAATCCTGTTGTTAGATAATACCTCTGTTGAATTTAATTGGGTGTTCTAGTGTAAGTTGTTCACGTTTCTTAGTTAGGAACTTAGCTTTCTTAATCTTCTCCTATTCTAAAGCTGCAAAGACTGAGTTGGCTAGTAGGAGGGTGTTATTAGTCTATAAACCAACTATTCCGAAATTTGTGGGGTTGTTGAGGTGGAGTAAGCAGGGGTTATAAGTAGATTGGCTTATGTTTAGTTCTTTAATATAGTGGTTATGGTAAGTTTTAAACCAATGATTGCCTGCTTTAGGAATGCTGTATAAAGGTCTGATAACCTTTAGAATTGTGCCTTGTAAGACTCCAAGTGCTGTACTAAGTTTAAGAGGTGCCCTAATATAGAAGTCTCGATTTAGTCTTATAGCTAATTATATATAGGCCTGTAAAATATCTCGTAAGTAGAGATATATGCCATTGTTCTAAGTTATGGCTATAATATAGAGAATAAGGCGTTGGCTAACTTGTTGGATTATAGGTGATTGGGTTAATACAAGGTCTTTTTCTAGGTTATTGTATACCTGTATAACTAGTCTTGACTTCTTAAAGGCTTTATTAGAACCGGGGTTTTTAATCTTATTAATAAATCTAGAGTTAAATACTCTGTTGCTTTGTGGTATATCTTTAGGGTTAACTAGTTTGAAAACTCCTTTCTTAAGTAATCCCTTGATTTCCTTCTGGCGTAATACTATAAACTAATTAGACTTTGTGAGTTGATCATTGTCCTCATCTTGTAGATATATTAAAATGTTCGCGGTATTAGCTTTAATAGGGTACTTACGTGGTCTACCTCTTTTACGCTTAATAGGTTGAGGTCCAGGCTCAGTTTAAGGTAGGGGTTTAGGTTTAGTTTAAGGTGGTTTACTTTTATTATCTTCTAGTTGCGTATCCTCTGTAATCTTAGGGTCTACTAGATATAGTTTCACAACCACACTACGGAAGTTAGTGGGTCTGTGGGGAAGTTATATAGTATAGGTCTCATTTTTAATGCTAAGTAGGTTGTGCGGACTAGACCAGTAGCTAGGTTGGCCTATAGGTCCTTCTCTCCATACTAATACGGGTGAGTTAAGTGGTAGGTTATAAATTGCAGTTATTTTGGGTCCGTTGCGTATATTAAGGGCATCTGCTACTTGGCGCTTAGCTCTAAGCTTCTTAACTTCTTCTATAGCCTTTTTAAGAGCTGCTGCTTGTTATATAACTGTAGGGTTAGGTGCGTTGGATTTCACTATACATGGGTAAGCTCCGAATACTAGTAAGGTGGGTATAAGACCGTTAGGGCCTGCGGAATTGTTAATTGCTTTAAAAGCTATTTGTAGGGCTATGTCCTTACTAATATCTAGCAGTTCTGCAGTAATAATATGGTATATGCAACGGAGGGGGCTATAGTAGCGTTCTACTATTCCAACTAAATTGTGGGCTTTGACAGGTATACTTCTTATAACTATTCCAAATATTATGGCGTATTGTTTGAATTCCTTACTTACAAAATTCTTGCCTATATTATGTGTGATAATATTAGGAGGTTCTAGGTATGTGTTAATCTAGCACATTTATAATACATCCCATGTATACTTAGCGCTGATGTTTTATAGCCATCTGCTAGCTTAAAATTATGTTCCTTTATTAATAATATATAAAAGGGGTGCGCCATTAATATATATAATATCAACCATGATTAAATAGTTGAAATTAATATTATTATGTAAGGTAAATCTGAATCTACTAGGCGACTTTCTATGTTTTTAATAATGGTGGTAGTAGCGTATAAGATAATCTAAGGTCTTGCTGTTAATATTATGCCCTAAGCGTTTAAGTATTTGTACAAGACGCTTAGCTAAAGGGTAGCTAAAACGGCAATACAGTTGCTTTAATTCTACATCGGTAAGGTAGCAGGGGTTTTGTTTAAATGACTTAGTTAAATAAGTATATAGGGATATATTCTAAAGTAGGAAAGGGTGGCCAAAGCGACGTATAACGGGTACTTTGCTCTAAGGGGTAATTAGCATATTTTTTAGGTTATTATAGTATACTTATAGGTGATTTATGTCTGCCAAGTAAAGTAAAAATGGGGTATTAACCTTGATAATATAAAACTTAATTATGCTAATTAGGGTAATTACTTTAGCTAATTTAATTAATAAGGTTGATCTAATGCCGAACTATACGTTAACTATGCCTTGTGTGGTAATATTGAGCTGTATATTAGTATTAAGTCTCTAGAATGCCAAGAATTGGCTATATCCTGCTATAGATTGTTTAGATGCTTCTATATTAATTATTATACCTATAAACTTGTCTGCAGTATAGCGGGACGTGGATGTGGTTATATTGTAGGTAAAGGGGTCCTGGTCGGTTATAAGAGGTACTATATTGTTTATAGTTGTGACCAAATGGCCAAAGGCTTTATTAGCTAGGGTAGCAGCTATAGAAATCGCTTTTTACTGTTCCACTTGGCCAAAAGAGGTATAGTAGTGATTAATATTTAGTTGTGAGTTCTTGTTAGTTGCCTTATAACTTGCATTAATAGTTAGTGCTTAAAAAGCTTCCTTAAGCTCTTCTTTTAAGTTGGTATCGTTATCCTTGTAATCTATAATATATTGGTTAAGTCGTTTCTTAAATTGGTTATTGAATTTACTAAACCTATCTCTATTAGCAGTTCTGAACTTGGCTTTAGACTCTTCTTACTCCTCCTTAGTATGTCTCTATAAGCAATATCCTTCCCTGTTATATATAAAGCAACGTGGTTTCTTTCGGTTGCGGTTATATGGAGGGTTGTTACGGTTGCTGCAGTTATAGTTATTATCTCTTTTATAGAACTATTGGTCTGTAAAGAAGGCTTGTGTTTTCTCCATATACTCTTTTTCGTATGCTATAATGGATGATTGAAGTTTGTTAATAAGGGCTTTAAGGTTATCCAGTGGGTCAGAGACTATATATCTGCATACTGGTATTCCCTGGCAAGAAGTAACGATTTTGTTGTAAAGGAAGTCTATGGTTTATAAGGTAGGTCTAAGGCCATGCTATAGTTAACGAAGTCTATGGATTAATAATTAGAGACATTTGCTTATTAACTTGTTTATATTTCCTGCTATTACTGTTATAAGTATAATGGTGTTCCACTTGTCTAGGTTCTTGCGTTAAAATCCTAGTCCTTTAAAGAAATTCCAAAGGTGCTCATAAGCTTTGGTAAATGGTAGGCGGGATAGTTGGTTTATGTAGAAGTGGTCTAAAGCTAGTCCTTTTAGTATAGTAGGGAATGCCTTAAGGTAGGCTTCTTAGGGTACGTCCGCTTAATTATAGATGTTATAGAATATTATTAATTTGTAGTTAAGGCTTTCGTTTATACCACCATATTTCTGCTCCTCTGTGTATATCTTGGCTGCGTTCGCAATTTCCTTGCTATAGCTAGTTATAGTAATAGGGTGGTTCTCCTTATCTATAGATTGTACGTGGAGTTGCTATGTTGTTATTATAGGTTAAGGCGTAGCAGATAGTGTAAAAGTGGACGTAGTTATAGATTAAGGTATGATAGATGGTGTAAAGGTAGAGGTAGTTAGTGTACCGGTTGGTTAGGTTGCAGTAGCTTTAGCTTATTATTGCTCCTCTAAGGTACCCTCTATTATGTATACCTTAATCAATCTTAATAACGTTGGTCTGTACTTATTATTGGCTAATTTAATTATCTCTCTACTCTATTTAGTTTAGTCTTCTTTTTGTGCTATATTGTATAAAGACTAAGGGAGTGTTTTATTTTGTTTATAGTTAATATTAACCTATACTCCTCTGATGTTTAGGCAGTCACATAGTTACTAAAGCCAGTATAAGGGGATTTGCGTAAAGATATTAACCGTAAAGTCCTTAAAATCTCCCTAGAATAATTCCTAGAGTGTTAAGTTAAGCTGGTTGTGTATCTCTGTATATAGGTATATCTTGTATTGTAGGTAGTTAGTTAGTTTATCTTTAGAGGCTTCTGTTAGGTTAATCCTATTTTCCTATTTAGCTGCTTCTTCCTCCTAGTCTTTCTCTGTTCCTGACATCTTATTTATTATATATTGTTTGGGTAAGTAAGGGTAAAGGTAAGGGTGTTTAAAAGGTAAAGGTAGGGGAACGGTTAAGGAGGCGGTTAAGGAGGCGGTTAAGGAGACGGTTAAGGGGATGGTTTGAGTTGATTAAGTAGGGTAAAGTGCTCTGCGTAGTAGTCTTCTAAAATAGATAGAACGAGATGTCTAGAAGTCGTCGTGGATACTAGATAAGTACTCCTAGGTGGTTTCTCTTCTTCTCTTTAACTGAAATAGGCTGATATGAAAGGTGGATAAGTATAACTATCTTCTAATCTGCTGTAAGGTGGACAGTATAACTGTCTTCTAAGCTATCTGCGTGTTTCCTGATCTGTACGCGCTCACTAATTAGTGTTGGTATGCTTTAATAATGTGCAGAATACATATATCACAATGATATGTACTATGCGGTGTTGTAGATAGATGTTGTCTTTCAATACAAAGAAGGGTGAGGAACTTAAGGTTCCTTACCACGCTAGTGCCGCGGTGACACGTGACGGCAACTTGCCTCACGTAACGGCAACTTGCCACACGTGGCGGCAATTTGCCTCCTATTGCAATGCAATATATTCTAGCTACAATATAGTATATGGTTAGATTGCTATATTCCCATTAATATAGCACAGTATCCTTATATTTGCCTTATTATGCGGAATTCTTATATATATTATCCGCTATACCTAACTAAGCTACTAATTAACCTTGCTAATAATATAGTTAAAGTAATAAAATAGGTGGAAGTCCTAAGTCTTATTATATATATACCTTATATATATATAGCATATATAAATTAAGCTACTAACTGTTATATAGGTTAATTTATTCTATTACTGCAGTACTATATTTTATATAGAAAGTATAGGATGTAGACACTACGTATAATATATAGTAGTCTTAATATTAAGGATTAAATTACTACTTTAATTTAAAAGGAAAGGATACTATAATTCTTAAAGGGGATGGTATATATAGGTAAGTATAGGTTAGACATACGCGGAGTATATATATAGCTTAAGTATAATAGGTATACTACGCGAATTCTCTATTAATTAATATAAAAAAAACACCAATCAATGGATTTATGTTAGTAACTTAGTTAATTAAGGCACGAGCATAGCAAGAGGGTTACGTAAGCCTATATAATTGGATTATATATAAACAAGGATCTAAAGCTAGAGAAAGGAAAAGAGAAGAAGGGTAGCGCTACTTAAGGTTTTATATAATCATCTGGTTATATAACTGTGACTGTTTAAAATAGTAAGAAATTATCTAGAATAGTAAGGAACTGTTTGTAATTATCTACTACAATCTACTACTACAATCCACCGTTTCCCACTAGCGCCATAATATTACCCCCCCCTCTAAAAAAGCCTGCCCTTAGGCTTTGTATATCCATATCATATCTATAGGGTATTCTTATCTTTATGCTTAATAGGCAGCTTATTATCTTCGCTATACTAGTACTCTATCCACTTATTAAGGTACTTTAGGGGTCTGGGCTTGTTAGGGTATTAGTTATGGAATTCTTTAAGCTTATAGGGACTACCTATAAAGTTCCATGCAGGGTACTAAGTGGGGTCTGGGTTATATTTTTTCTAACTAATATAATACTTTAGCATTCCCCTTATAAGTTTATAGGCCAGTTTTTCTTTAATTTCCTATTTATTATCACCATTAACTTAAATTAGTAGGGGCGGTTTGTTCTTTTGTCTAGGTAATAGGTTATTTATAGCTTTTTATAGCTTATCTAGTAAGAATTTAAGGTGGACCTTAATTAAATCCAGGAACTTTATATAGTCCCGCCATCTAATAGTCTAGCTTATAGCTAGGCCGTTTTGTTTTCTAGTTCTTTGTTATAACCTAGACCTTATCGCCTATAGTAAAGTTGGGTTTACGCCTATACTTATTTGCCTGCTATTCTATTAACTTTTAGGCCTTTTCTAAGTTTGTGTAGGCTACTTTCTAGGCCTCTTTTAAGCATTTAGCGTAATGCTATGCTTCCTTATAGGATAGTTTTTATATATAGTCTATAGCCCTTCTAGTCTTTCCCAGTTAAAGCTTATATAGGGTAAATACCCTATTTCTAGCTGGATAGGTATAAATCCTATAGAGTTATGGGGTAGGGTAGCCTGGGCATAGTTTATTAGAGGTAGTAGTTTGGTCTAATTATCCTAAAAGTAGTTAATAAAGGGTTGGAGTCTCTAGTCTAAATACTGGTTTATAATCTCCATCTGGCCGTCTATTTAGGGGTAGTATACTATAAAAAGCTTTAGCTTAATACCTAGGATCTAGGTAAACTTGTTCTAGAGAGCCAATATAAACTATAGCCCGCGGTTAGATATAATAGTATCTAGTAGTCCGTAAATTTAGTAGACATAGTAGATATATAGTTAGGCCGCCTTTTTAGCATTAATATTCTTATAATAAGGGATTAAGAATAGGCGCTTACTAAAGCAGTTAACTATAACTATAGCTATATTATATCTACTATAGTCTATAGGTAGCTTATGGAAATCTATAGAGATATACTACTAGGGGCGCTCTAGTATTAGGAGTGGTTTTAATAGTCCTAGGGTCTTATCTTATAGGATTATAGATCTACAGCAGCTATTGTAGTTCCGTATATAACGGTTAATATCTATAACTATTTTAGGCCAGTAGTAGCGGTCGCCAATAACCCTATAGGTCTTATTTTTTTTAGGGTAGGCCGTAGAGACCTAGGTATATGCTTTAGTAATAAGCTAAGTCCGTAAGTTCTATTCCTTTACTACTACTAGCCGTTCCTAGTGCTTAAGTAATCCATTTTTAAGGGACTATAGGCTAGTAACGTCCTTTGCCTTTTTATGGTACTCCTATAGAGAAGGGGCCGTATAGTTTATCTATAGTAATTTGTTAATAAAGTTAAATCCTAAAGGATTAATAGGATACATCTTAGCGCCTAAGGAGTTTGTACTTAGTTCTGCCTATATTTAGGGGTTAAGGTGCTCTAGTTATAATAATATCTAGGTCCGTAATAAGATCTTTACGGCTATTTAGTTATCTAGGTCCTGTCTACGCCTTATAAGGGTGTCTGTATAATTTATAGCGCCTAGCTAGTATATAATTAGGAAGTTAAACTAGGATAGGATGTCCGCCTAGCGTGCCTGCCGGGCTGTAAGGGCCTTTATTATTATAAAATATTCTAAGGCCTTATAATTAAAGACTACCTAGATAGGCTTAGGGGTCCCTTCTAGCTGTATACGCTAGTGCTAGAAGCTAGAGATAATAGCTAGTATTTCTTTGTTATAGATATGGTAGTTTAGCTTAGTATCTATTATAGTCTTTAAATAGTAAGCGATAGGGTACTATTCTCTATTTAGCTGTTTCTGGGAATAGATAGCAGCTATTATACTATCTAAGGCATCCATTTCTAGCATTAAAGGCCGTTTTAGGTGGAAATAGGCTAGTAGTAGAGTAGAGACTAGCCGCTTTTTAAGTTTATTAAAGGCCTTTTTATATGCATTGTTAAAATAAAAAGGTTAGTTCTTTTTGGTAAGGCGGTTAAGGGGCTAAGCAATCCTACTATTTATAAGCTTACTTTCCCTACTAAGCTAGTTACGGGTTAAGGCTTCCTTATCTTTAATTATCTAGTTAATTTTATATAAGCTTGTTGTAAAGGCAATAGTATTAGGCCGTTTTAAGTTCTAGTAGAACCCTATAGCACTAATATGGTAGATATTAACTAGTGGGAGGTTTATAGGTTTCCTTATAGATATTCCTTAGACCGTATTTTATAGAGGAGGGTTTATAACCCTCCTTAACTCCTATTCCATCTTCTATAAGTTATCTTTTTAGTCTATATATTTAATATAGCGTCTAATATTTCTTATTATTTTTTATAGCTGTATAGGGTCTAAGCCAGCTAGCTTATTACTAACTTCCTAGGTTTCTAGTGCCGGTAGTACAATATTAGTAGTATAGGGGTGGCGTAGTATATGGACCTATTATGGATTAAGCTATATATCTTTTTTAAAGGCCTAGTCTCTATATATAGTATTGGCCTAGTAAACAGTGTCTATCTATAGCTATATAAGGTTTTCTATTATAATGCTAATTTCCTTTATAAAAGAAGGTATTAGGGGTAGGGTTTTAGGCTAAACAAGTCGTTTACTCTATATGTTAAGCTATAAGCCTAAATAGGCTAGCCATTTTCCTTTTAAGATTATATTATAGCTTTCTAGGTCCATAATAAGAAAGGGGACGTTATACTGCCTTTGTCCGTCTATATAGAGGTAAATTTATAAGATAGCCGTAATAGGTGGTCCTATTTATCCGTTATACCTATAAATAGGAATTAGTTTGGGCAGTTCCTTAAGGGGTGCATTTAAAAAGTTAGCTAAAGCAGATATTAAAACTTAATATCTATTGCGGAATAAAGTATAAGGAATAGTGTAGCTTTTTTTACTAACTAGCCAACCCAGATTAATATATAATATATTAATTCCTTTTAACCCTAGAGAGGAGTCTTGCTTTAGGGTTCCTCTTTTTTTTAGCTCTATACTATCCTCCTAAATTAGTAGGACCTTATTTACCTTTACTGCTATTAGGCAGTTTTTTTATAAAGTAGTCTTTTTGGCTATATAAGAAGTAAGCTCCTTAATTATTAAGGGCCTATTTATAGGGGTCGCTATATATAGGCTGAGTATACGCCGGACCCATAGTAGGGCTAGCTACATAGCTAGCTGCTAAATTAATAGTAGGCTGTATAGCTAGTGCTATAGGAGTTGCTAATTGTGCTAGGGCACTATAGGCCGTTCTTATAGCGCTTATAGTCTAGTTTAAAGAGTTTCTGGTTTTATACTACTTAGCTTATACCTTAATTTGGTAAAGGCCTTAATTAATAGCTAGGTAGTAGTCTGTAAGTACCTTTAATATCTAAATAGTAGTAAAAACCGGCAGTATGGCGTGCTGTAGGTCTAGGGTAAGCTTGTTAAAGAGGTCTAGCATTAAGTCTTTATAGGGAATTTAGGCTTAGCTAGCTAGGTGTAAAAAGCGGGTCTAGAAGGCTAAAAAGGTCTCTATCGTTTTTATATTAAGAGCTTTATAATTAAGGCGGGTGTTCTATATCTTAAAAGGGTCCTTATAAATAGAAGACAGGTAGTTAATTATCTCTTTTCTAGAGAGGAAGGGGTCTGCTAAGTCCTAGGCGTATTATGGACGTAGATGCGTCTATACATCCCTACTAGTACGGCCAAAGACATAGGCCATTTTAGCTTAGGTAGTAGGGAAGTAGTCTATATTAACTTTAAGCTTATCTTATAGTTAAAGCTTCCAATTATTAAATATAGGGTTAGTTCCGTCCGTAAGTAATAGGGGGTCTATAACCTTTGCGGACCGTAATAATGCTAATATTATATATTAGGCTAGGGTCTTAAGGACTATAGTAAGTCTTTAGGTGTCTAATAACTTTTTACTAGGTATAGGGGTATCTCTAGTTTTAAGTAGCTCTTAAAGCTGTTTAATTTTAGTATTAGCTACTATAAGCTCTTCCTAGGGGGTTAAGACGGCGACTGTTTTACTATTAAAGGTATTTATAGGTCCTGCAGTGGCTTTACCAGCTACTATATTTCTTAGTATAGTAGTAGGGGTATTAGGTAATTTCTGGTATTTGTTTATTTTCTAGGGGTTCTAGTTTATACGCGTCCTATTCTTAGGTTTTATATTCTGTTTATATTTTTTTTAATTCTTAGGGGTCTGTCCTATTCTTATAGTCCTAGTAATATCCTTAGGGTTCTATTCTGTGTCCTTGTCTTTTATAGCCTTATAGATATATTTAAGTTCCTTTTTAGAAAGAAAGAGTAGTAATAAGCTTTAGATAATATTAGTAACTTAGTTAATTAAGGCATAAGCACAGCAAGAGGGTCGCGTAAGCCTATATAATTAGATTATCTATAAATAAGGATCTAAAGCTAGAGAAAGGAAAAGAGAAAAAGGGTAGCGCTGCTTAAGGTTTTATATAATTGTCTGGTTATATAACTGCAACTATCTAAAATAGTAAGAAACTGTCTAGAATAGTAAGTGTCGGAACGTTAGTCATGTAACGTAGTCACGAGATCACGAAGCGAGGCTAGCTAATTTAACTTTGGAGCAACCCCTTACTTCTAGACAATAATTAACTACCAACTTTAATACCGCATACGTACCACTATGAGTGATATTCGTGCACTTTAATAAAGCGAGTATACCGATACTGATTAGTAGATGTATAGATTAGGAAATACGCAATAGTAAAGCTTAAGAAATAGCACCACTTACCTAGTGTTTAATAATCGCAGAGCTATTGCCCTATTTTAGTTAAAGAAGAAATCTATATTACCCTTAAAGCTTAAGACCACATATTAGCTTAACTGCTGACGCGTTAGATTGCCTAGAGAATTATATCTTTACCTAGAGAAGATTACAACCTCCCTTAAGTTTAAGAGAATTTATACTAGCTTTATAGCTAATATAATAGATCGCTAAGAGAATAGCAGTCTTGCTAAAAACACTTTATAGGCCTAATAGCTGTAGAGAACGTATACCCCTAACCTTAACCACAACCCTTAACCTCAACCTTAACCTTAACCTTAAACCTCTAAAACCTCCACTTAACCTTAAATTATAATATATACAAATATACCTTTTCTACGGCTTTCTACAGCTAAAGAGAATATATATATAAAGAAACGATAATATAGAAATTAATTGGAAGGAGAGAATTACTAAGTACAGCTACGGAATTAACTTGGGGACGGCTATAAATAACGATCTAACGGAGTATATGGAGACTAAAATGCACCTATATATACGGCACAACCTCACAGACTTTTTATTGTGGATAGTGTTTTAGGAAGACTTTAAGGACTTTATACTAAAGTACTTTAAATAAGTATAATCTAATACTAAAATAGGAATCCGTAACTACCTAGTTAAAAAAGGAGTATATATTATTAAGTAAGATAAAAGATATCCCCTTAGCAAAGTGCTAACGGACGTCGCTAATAAAGAAGAGTTTTATAAATAGACGGATAAAGAGATTAGTTTAGCTCTTATTAATATCAAGCTAATAATTACTATGGCTTTATAAGACTAACTTAATTTAACCCTAGATAAGCTTACTATAGTTCTACTAGCATTAATATCTTTCTATAGTCCCTTACCAGCTATATAAGCATCTCTAGCCCTACTATTAGCTACTCCGCTAACCCTACTAGCTATCCTAACTGCTGTACCACTAGCTACTTTAATCGCTGCCCCCGCTACCCCTACTACCTTTACCACCCCTCCCGGTCCTTAATCCTCTAACTATAACTAAATCCATACTCTTATTAACCAATTATAATAGTTAAGAGAGCAGTAACCGCAGCAGCCGCAGCAACCATAGCAGCTAAATATATATATACCACCTAAACCGGCCGTGCCTAGTATAGAGCAAGGATCTAGGCAAGAACCTAGATATAGCAAGAAGGTAGCCACAATTATAAAGATCTATATAGACGACCAAAAGTATAATGGAGTTAGTAACAGCTTTAACTTTAAGTTAACCATCTTCTATAATATCTGTAAGAGGTCTGGCTTACTACTAGAAGGCTATATAATAGTATTCCTCAGTATACTAAAAGGGCTTGCTTAGAACCACTACTATAATAGTAATCTTAAGTTAAGACCTTTTACTAAAGCCTATAATCACATATAATAGTTCTTTAAAGGGCTAGAATACTACTATAAGAACCTTATAAAGTAAAACAACATAACCCTTTAAGAAGTTATAAACAAGAACCCTAATAAGTTAATTTATTAAAACTTCCAACTGCTTATAGATAAACTGCTAAAGTAATATTATAGACTATACCTAGACTTCCGTACAAACCACATTCTTATAAATAAGTTAGTTACTGCTTACTAGGGAGTACTAGTATACCATATTACTATCTCCAACCCTTTAGAAAACCTTTCTTAGTTAATTAGCAAGCTATAATCCTCTATTATTATATAGGAAAAAGAACACCCCTTATAGGCCTTAATAAGACCATCTTACTAAGCCTTTTTTACGGATTAACACTACTATTAAAACAACCAAAGTTAAGACTAAAACACCAATTACTACGGTAGTAATCGCTCTTATAGAACCAATGGTAGACTAAAGGCCAAGTACTATATCTGCAAGAAGGAGGACTGCCGTTTATAGAAACACATAGAGGAGGAGCGTAATTGGTCTAGAGATAACTATAAGAGACGCTTTATTAATATTAAGGGCCGTAATAAGGGTAACTTTAATAACTACTTTAAGTAATATATCGCTGCTTGCGAAAGAGATAAAGATAATAATTTAGACTTTAAAGCCTATATATATGACGCTAACGACTCTAGAAGCAATGCTAGAGAACCTAATAATAATTCTGCCTATATTACCACCTTTAGAACATTTACTATAGAGGAAGTAACCTCTATAAGTATAGAGCTAGCTAATAAGGCTTATATACACCTGCTTACGGCTTTAGAACTTACTATAGAGTCTACTACAGAACCTTATATAGAGATTAACCTATTTACCTATAATACGGCCATAATTATAGCGTCACGATACACCTTAACGGTCTTTATAGGAATTATAATTAATACGGGTGCTTTGTATAAGTCTATAGCTAGCTATAGCCAATTTTAAGCTTTACAGGCTATAGACAAGTCTATAAGTTTTAACACGTTAACCAAGGGCCAAGTAACTATCCAGTTTAGGATCAGAGCCTCTATATCTATTAGAACTATAGACGTTAATAGCCCTATAGGTAAGGTATAATTCCATATTATTAAAGCAGATACTTCTTTCCTACTTTACTTAGTAGATATAGATAGACTCCATATTAAATATAATAACCTAAAGAACGTCATTATCACTCGCACCAAAAAGGTACCAGTAGTTAGACGATTTGGCCACCCATTTCTCTTATAGAACTTCTCTTTATAGTCTTATTTAGTTAACTCTTTTAATGCAAACCCTTACTACTTAACTAACGTAGAACTATAACGCCTATACCGTCGATTTAGTCACATATTAGTTAATAGACTGCAAAAGCTTCTCAATAAGGCTAGCTATAGCTATAATACTAATAGATCTGCTATTAAAGAGCTAACTAGATTCTGCTACTACTACTAGAAGTTTAGTAGATCTCTAGGTAGATTTTACTTTACCTTATAAGATAACGTTAATTTTAATTACAATATCATTATTAATATTATGTATATTAGCGGCTCCCCCTTACTATATATAGTTAATAAAGCAACTTAATTTTAAGCTAGCAGATAGCTATAAGATATTAGCGTTAAGCATACTTAGGACGTTCTATAAATGTGCTAGATTAATAGCTATTTAAGACCACCAGACTTAATTACTATAGACGCTAAGAAGAACTTCATTAGTAAGAAGTTTAAGCACTATGCTGCTACTATAGGAGCAACCACAAAGTCAGTTCCAGTCGAATTATATAACTCCATTAGAATAGTAGAGCGCTACTATAGTCCGCTATAATAAGCCTACCAAATTATTACAACTAAAATCCCTAAAATTAGCAAGGAGATAGCCCTACAAATGGCTTTTAAAGCCATTAATAACACGGCTGGCCCAAAGGGCCTAGTCCTTACACTCCTAGTCTTTAGAGCCTACCCCTAAATGGTTAAATTAGACGCGCTATTACCTTTAGTTACACAGCGAGCTACGGCCATTAAGAAAGCAATAGTAGAAATCTAAAAGCTATAAGCTAAACAATAGATTGCTAACGCTCTTAATATGCGAAACGGACTACAAACTAACGCTATTTATGGCCTCCCACCTAGTTCGCCTGTCTTAGTCTAGAGAAAAGGCAATACTAGCCAAAGTGGTTATTGGGACGGGCCATATATACTGCTTACCGTTAACGGTAAGACCTATATCGTAAAGCTACCAAATAAACCTACGACCTTCCGCTCTACGGTTGTGAAACCTTACCTACTAGACCTATAAGACTTAGTTAAACTACGAGAGTCTATTAAATCAGCTAAACTAGTACCTTTACCAGCTAAACCTTAATCGTTACCTAAAACTAAACTATAGCTACTGCTAAAGCGAGGCAGAGGTTGCCCTCACAAATACCTATTACTTACGGCCGTTACAGACACGGCCGCTACGGACGCTATAATAGATATAGGCACTTTTACAGGTAATATCATAGATATAGCTGACATCGCTATCTACCTATAGGACGATAATACCGCAGATATAGCTAACACTACTATTTATTTACAGAACGAAGGTAATACCCAATTTAACGCTTTATAATAAAAGGAGGTCATAGGCCTACTTAAGAAAGGCGTCTTTAAGATTATTAAGCTACACAATATGCTAAAGGGGGCCAGACTCTTTAACTTATGGTTTATTAACAAGATTAAGAATAAGGGAACTAATAAAGCCTTTAAGAAATTATAACTTGTTATATAGGCCTATAATAATTTAGAGAAAGAGCTAGTCCTCACTTAGTTACTAATAATTTAATAAGTTAGCTAGCGGCTAATTCTCTATATCGCTGCTATACTACTATAGATATAACTTTACCTCCAAGACATCTTATAAGCCTATGTCCAGTCTACTATAAACCTAAACCATAAGTTCTATATATAACCACTATATAAGTTGAATAAACAATTAGGAATTAATAAGGACTCTATTCTAAAGGTTATAAAACCACTTTATAGAGTACCTAAAGCTAGAAACCACTGGTTTAAGACCTACTATTTACACTATGTTAATTAGCTGTAAATGGACCAGTCCATATATAACCCTTACTTACTTTATAGCAATAAGCCTTTTAAAATTGTCGGCCTATAAACTAATAATACACTGTTCCTTATAGATAATACCTTTACAGAGGCTAAACAAAACAAACTATATAAGGCCGAATTTATAGCTAAGGAATAAGAGTAATTAACCACTAATACACCAATTAAGTTTAATGAAGGGCTCATTCAATTAATATAAGATGGGAGTATTACGCTAACACAAAAGCGCCAGTGTAAGAACCTTAGTATGGTTAATACTACGCTAGCAAACAGCACTAGCTCTAGAGAAGTTATGCATAACCTATTTACGCTAAAGGACTAGTATATTGCTTAACGCGCCAGAGGAGCCTATATTGCCTCAGTTTATCAGCCAGAGGCTTTATTTAACTTATCCTTTACTGCCTAGGTAATTAATCCTAAAGAGGCAGACACAAAGGAGTTAAATAAGCGCCTAAGTTGGCAGATTTAGAACTTATACAAAGGTTTTAAGTTTATTAAATTGAAGGCTAAGACCCTATAGCTCCTAGTCTTTACGGACGCTTCCTTTACCAATAATAAGGACCTATCTTCGCAAATTAGCTACGTTATCGCACTAGCTAACGCAACTAAGAAGGCCAATATCGTCCACTAGAGCTTAATTAAGTGTAAAAGAGTTACTAGAAGTGTTTTAGCTTCTAAACTCTACGGAATAGCTTATAGCTTTAATATCACTGTCGCCATTAAGTCTATAGTAAACAAGGTCCTACAGATCAACCTCCCACTTATACTTTACACCAATTCTAAGTCGCTATATAACTATTTCATACAACTTGGAACCACATAAGAGAAGCGATTAATAATCGATGTAATATGCCTATAATAAGCCTACGAACGTCAGTAGATTATAGAGGTTAAATAAATTAATGTTAAAGCTAACCCTATGGACGCGATAACTAAGGGGAAGCCTTATATCGCTCTATAGTAACTTATTAACACGAACCAAGTTAATATACAGGCTATAGGTTAGGTAGAACGTAAGGAGTAATAGAAGGGGGTTTACAGGTTATATAACTAGTAGAAAATGGCAAAAAGTTATATAACTGGCAGAAGATAGCAGAAAGTTATATAACTAGCAGAAGATGGCAAAAAGTTACATAACTAGCAAAAGATAGCAGGAAGTTATATAACTTATATCATTACATTATAGACCTATAAAAGGAGCGTAGAAGCTATTATATATATACTATAAATAGTCTAGAAGTAGACTTAACTTTAAAGTATAGATTAGCCTTCTTTTTAGAGTTGCTCCAGTGTTAGAACATTAGTTATATAATATGGTCACAAAACCACGAAGCAAGGCTAGCTAATTTAACCTTAGAGCAACCCCTTACTTCTAGACAATAATTAACTACTAACTTCAACACCGCATACGTACCACTACGAGTGATATTCGTGCACGTTGATAAAGCGAGTATACCGACAGTAAGGAACTGTCTATAATTATCTGCTATAATCCACCACTATAATCTACTGTTTTCCACTAGCGCCATAATAATTTAAGCAATTTATAATTTTAATAATAAGCATTTCCTTATTATATACTGTATATATATACAAGCTAAGGCATTTTAACGCATAATATATATTAAAATGGAAGGCAAAGGGGCGAGTGTCAGGCGCCCCCTAATGACTCTACAGTAGTAGAGTTAAGTTTGCGATACTAGCGCGTCCGTAGGCTTGTTACGGCAGCAGTGGTTCCCAAGGAGGTCAAAAAGTAAGGTAGTAGAGCACCACAGGTGACTCGCAGGCGCTAAGTAGGCGAGTCCTAAAAGGCGGGGAGATGGATCACGGGGTTTTCTCAAATAGAGTTTTCTCCCCATATGTAAATAAGGAGTAGTCCGCGTGGGCCCAATAGGGATCCGAATCGGACGTTAAGCAATGAATAATTATATATTAAAATGGACCTATTATTTAAGATAGTTTAAGGTAAAATAAATCTATTCTTAATTATAGGATAGTATAAGGGCGCAAAGAGGCTTTAGGGAAGATTTAAAGGAATAATATAAATTCTATCTAAATCTAAGGGTATATAGCTTTTGTAGAGAACAAGACGTTGCGTAAAGAAGAGAAAGGGATAATAAGAGAATTATATAATTAAATAGTTAAGGGTTTCGGTGGTTGGTATATACATATATATGCACGCGGTCTTTAACGGACTTCGGTGTTATAGTGTAGATGGACAATAGTAGATTATAGTAGACAATTATAGATAGTTGCAGATAGTTGCAGATAGTCGCAGATAGTTGCAGACAGTTGTAGATAGTCGCAGATAGTTGTAGACAGTCTTAGACAGTTATCTGTCAAGTATTTCACTAAGACATTCCTACTATAACTGGGCTAGTCCCATTATAGTACCCCCCCTTTTAGCTAAAGGTCCAAAACAATTTAATTTAGTTGAGAATTTATAATTTTATTGCGTGTTATATTTTTGTATTTGTCGGAATATATGGACAGAAGTTACGTGGTTACGTGTCGTCGACGTGTCGTCGTCGTGTCTTTGATTAGTCATCCTTATGGTGACTAATCAGCCCCCTACTTAGGCACCGCGATCCTTACGATCCTTTGCTTTCTACACCTATTAAACACCAGACAAATCTACGATTAATAGGCCATACAAGTGCACTTGGGTGATACCGATAGTATTAGGTGGCGTTCTTAGCAAGGCAAATCTAACTAATTAGATAACTTTAACCGGTGGTCAAAGTTCCTTAATATTTTGCGTATTATATAACTATATTATAAACGTTGTAATATATTTTAAGTTCTTTTTAATTTTAAGTTTCCTACTATTGTGTTTTATATATTTATGTTAGGTGGCAATTATTTACCTTTATATTATGTCTATTTAGCTAAAGTAGGCCGTAAAGGATGGTCCTTATAGAATTATTTTACTAGGGAAGGCGCGTTAGCCTTAATCTAGTTATAGGTTTCCTAAGTTTATTTTTTATATCCTTCCCACTGTCGGGAATAAGGCACGTGGTTGTTACGTGTTGCCGCGGCACTAGCGTAGTAAGAAACCTTAAGTTCCTTACCCTTTCTCAAAAACAGAAGAACAATTATCATACTATCTATAACAAGCAGATACGTGATATTACCTTATAATACCAACACCCACTTAACAAGAAGTTTAAATTATTTAAATTATGTTTTCTATTGCATATTATTAATTAAGTTAATAAAGTAAGAACTATTACCATTGTTAACAACTATAGGAGGTAGCGGTGGGATTTTATAAGTTATAGGATTATCCCTTAAAGGTTATAGTAAGCTTACATAAAATATTAGGTATATTTTTATCTTAGTTGGCAGTTTAAGTTTATAGGCGTATAGGCTTAGTTTCTTCTTAATTTAGTATAAGCCTATAAACTTCCAATTGAGTTTCTTTAAGGGCTATTAAGTCTTTAGGTTTTATGTATTTAGGTAAGCTATATTACCTTCCTTAAAGTCCTATACGGAAGCTCGTCCTTTATTTATATACTATTCCTATAATATTTAAGCGTATATTAATTTGCTTTATAATAGTTCCGTTAACTACTTTATTTAATTAACAAAGTTATTGTCGGGAATGAGGCAAGCGGTCGTCACGTGACGCCGCGGCACTAGCGTGGCGAGGAGTCTTAAGCTCCTCGCCCTTCCTCATTCCAATAAATAAGCATTATTAACCATCATCACTGTAACCTACTCAAGTAGTCGTTATTAGTAAGTCACCCTATGTAACCAACACTGATCAGTAGTTGAATACACAGTCAACTATAGAGCAGCTAGGTTTTCGAATAGAAGAGACAGTCTCGTGCAGGGGTGCTATATACGCTCATATAGAATGGATCCTGGCGATACTGTGCTACTTTAGACTTGCGGAAAACTAGTAACAGAAGTGTTACTAAGTACTAGGAGATACCAAGTTGCGTCTATTACGCAGAATAACCACGTTTATAAAGATTTGGTTAAGTACTTTAGGTCAGAAGTGTTACTAAACCTAGGGTCCTAAGTTAACGTCTAAAACGCGTTAAATAACCACCTTAATCCCTTTAGTGTACCTTCGCAGACCGTAGGATTATAATTACTACCCAACTATACTTATTATGGCGTTAACCTACCTAAAGAAGTATAAGGACGACATTAACCCAGAGATATAGAACGCCGACATAACTAACCTTAAAGATATTAATTAACAAGACTTAAACGGATTCTTATTACACTGTATAGTATACTACAAAGACAGCGAATACAACGACACTATGCTATAGTACTGTATAAGGGAGGACTTTATTAGATGGATAAAGGAAACATAGACTCCTATAAAGAAGGATATTGTATAAGACTTCCGTAACTTCTTGTAGGAGTATAGAGTGTTTGTACCTATGGACGGGGGTACTATTAGAGACAATATTTAGGAGTAGGTTATTAATATAAAAGAAGAGCACGAATGGACTCTATAAGAGATTAAGCACCAACTACACACTATAAGGAAGCTTAACTCACGATAGAATCCAAGCAAGACACCTCTAGAGACGAATCTACCTCCGCCTTTAACTCCTCTGTATCCAATTCAACCTGTAACTTTAACGTTGGATACTATACCCCAATAAGAGCAGGCATAGGATCCCATTGCTTCGCGATTTAACAACCTTCGGACTCCACCAACCAGACCTACGTCCCTACTGCAGCCTGTAATACAACCCCCGCCTCCTCTATCCCAATCTTAAATTAGAGGCGGTTTAAAATTGCTTATAGAGCTTACAAAGCTCTATTCGGATTAGGAGAAGAAGTTTAGCGGGGAATTATATAATGTTCTTAATTCGAAACTACGGATCTTCTATAACTGTTACTAGAAGGTAGGAATAGAGTCTAATTAATACCATAACGCCTATTCCGTTATACTTAAGGGCCGAGCTAGTACCTTCTATTATAATTGTTTGGTAGGAAAAGGATATGATTTTGACCGCATAATATATAAGTTAAGATGCCACTTTAAAATAGAAGAGAATAAGCAGCAGTATATATTAGAATGGAGAGAGACTACCTTCCTAAGGATTATTACTATAAACCTAGGTGTCCCTCGGCTTAGTTATCTTTAAAAGCTCTTCAATTAACTTTAAATAATTTAGCATAGTTTATCTAAATTATATTAAGAGGATTTTAACCTACGCGATTAAGTTATTAGCGTATGCCGAGGCGTTAAAGAATATAACCTTACTCTCTTTAATCCTGCAAATACTTATAAAGGAGTGTGTACTTAATTAAGATCTTCTGTTAGCACCACTCTACGCTCTTAAGAAGTATAGCAATTTAACGCCTAACTCTAACCTACTTTAATCAACCCGCCTAACCAATATGATTATAACTAGACTAATTAAACATATAGTGGCCGTGGTAGGCAATACGGCAGAGGGTACAATTAATGACTATAAGGTAAAGATAGAGGTCCTTATGGAGGTTTATTTTAAAGTAATCGCTAGAAGAAGTGCTACGTTTGTAAGAAACTAAATTGCTAGTTAACTAGGCATTCTCTTAATAAGCAAAAGGAGGCATATAATAAGTTTCGCCAAAGTATAAGAAATGTTGGAAATTATAAGGTTACTACGGCCTATTTCTAAAGCTTCCTGGTTTAATATAAAGGCGTAGAAGATCTTAAGGGTAAGGTTAATAAGGCCGAACAGCTCCTTATAGATATAGAAATTAAGGACTACTTACCCGACTAATACTTTACTAAGTATAGTGAGGTAGATGGCACACAAACCATTACTGTTCTTAATAACCAATCTACGCTCCATTCTATTATAAAGTCAGATATCTTTAATAAGCCAAAGGAGAGCTCCGCGTTCTCCTTTAATAATAGATACTCGGCGAATGTCTTCTATAGTATTATGCCAGATACTAGAGCCGCAGGAGTATCTATAGTAAGAGAACCTTAAGTTCGAGCCCTTTAATAACTTAATACCTCTATTTAGATTAACTAATTAACGGCAGGTTAACATACGATTTATTTTAGTAAGGGTACTATAATCTCTCTTAGTATAATTAGAGTCCAAACCCCCTTAGGGTATATTACTTTTTATATTATTCCCATGAACACCCTGTTTCTATTTTGCATTAGAGATATAGATAAATTAGGCGTCAAGCTTAATAACCTTAAGAATGTACTTATTTAGGGAGATAATTAGGTGCCTATTATACGTAAGTAGGGTTACCCCTAGTTGCTCCTTTATTAACTAGAAAAGAGTATTGCTTAAAGCCACTTAACTAAGTTAGAGTTACGCCAACTATACCATCGTTTTGGCCACCTATCCGTTTATTAATTGCTTAGGGTTCTTTAGCAAGTAGGCTATAAAGTTAAAATTAAGGCAATTAAGCATCTTATAAAGTACTGCTATTACTACCAAATAAACTAGAAGTCCCCTAGCCGATTAAGTTTACCCTTAAAGATAACTATAACTTTAACTTCTGTATTATCGTTAACGTTATATATCTTAGCGGTAAGCTAGTACTCTAAGTTATTAACTTCTTAACCTCCTTCCAAGCCGCACGATTCTTAAAGGATATATTAGCTAGGAACGCATAGGATACCCTTTAATTATACTAGATTAATGTCTATCTAGGACCCCCTAATTAAATTGTCCATAATATAGAAAAGAACTTCTTATCTATAGAGTTTTAATAATAGATAAAGGCAATAGCAATTAAGGTTAAGGAAGTCCCTATTAAGGCATATAATAGTGTCGGAAAAGTAGAACGATATTACGCGCCATTACGCCGCGTATATAAGATTATCTTTTTAGAACTAGAGGATGCTAGTAAAGAACTTACCTTATAAATAGCTGTTAAAGCCATTAATAATTCCGCTAGCCTAGATAGACTTATACCTACGTTGCTAGTCTTTAGCGCCTACCCTTAAATAACTAACAATTCTCTACTATCTCCCTCCATTATGTAATAAGCTAAGGCTATTCACAAGGCAACAAAGGAGGTATAACGTCTCTACGCTACACGCTAGGTTAACAACGCACTAGGAATAAGAAATGGCCCAAACACCTCTACTACGCTCAATCTACTACTCTAGTTAGAGGTACGCATATAGCGTAAAAAGGGAGGGTGGTTAGGCCCACATTAACTTATTACAATTAATGGTTAAACTTGCACTATTTAGATGCCTTATGGACCCACTTAATTCCATTTAACTGTTATTAAGCCTTACTATAAAGATAATAGTTTCGAGCCTTTATAGAATGCCCTAAAAGATACCCTAAAGAAGAACTACAATTAGCGTGCTCTAAAAGGCAACTATAATTCTAATATAATTGTAGTAGATGTGCTATAACTATGACACAGTAGAGGTCGCCCGAAGGGATTATAAAATCGCTAACACCTTATTAATTTTAAAGAACAATTCGTTGCCGCCATTAAGAATAGAGTTAAGTTATTAGTAGCCTTTATAACAGCTAAAGAGAAGACTAACTTTAAGCTCGCGAAATAGCTCTAAAGGGAAGGTTATATTATAACTCCAGGAGCTCCTTTCTAAGTATCTAATAAGCAGGAGATTAATAGTCTTATTACAAGAGGGGTCTTTAAATTTAAGAAATATAACCCTACCAAATTTAATAGAGTTCGCATCTTTAAGTTAAGAATAGTTAACGAGATTAAGGGCAAAGCTATTAACGCCTTATTTAAGAAATTAAGGCTTATTATCTAAGGCTACAACGACGATGGTAAGGAGGTAATTCTTATACAGTCTTCTATAATTTAACGAGCTAGTTAACAAGTTATTATTACGCTAGCTCCCTCCTTAATAAGGAATAGAATAGCGGTTTATTTATAAGATATTACTTAGGCCTACACCCAATTAGAGACGCACCTTTAGCACTTAATACTGGCATACCTTCTAGAGCAAATTCGCCACCAATATCCTAAAGATACGATTATGGTTATGCTTAAGCTATTATATAGAATCGCAGAGGTAGGAACTTATTAGTGGGCTACCTATAGCAAGCACTATAAAGAAAAGCTTTTAATAACTATTTCTATATTTAATCTATACTTCCTTATTACAACTATAGAAACCCTATTTGGAATTATTGGCATATAAACTAATAATATAATTATCTTAGGAGACAACCAATTCTTAGCTCTTAAAGAAGATAAGCTAGTAAAGGCAAATCTTATAGCAAAGCTAAAGGAAAAGCTTAATTTAACAGCACTATTACTCTTTAATAGATGCATCCTCTCCCTAAACAAGGATTCCATTGCTTTACGCCAGAAGGGTTAAGGTAAGAAGATTAACATTATTAACGTTAATTCTCTAAAGCAAGGATATATGGAGTAACGCGCTCGTAGAGCTTATATTGCTTTAATCTATTAACCTAAGGCTTTATTCAATCTCTCTATTGCCGCTTAATACCAGGAACTAACTAAGAATGACGTTCTTACCCTAAATAGGCGTCTTTTCTGGCAAATAAACCATCTCAATTGGGGACTACTCTACATGCCTATTAATCTTCCTACTGCTAAGCTCTTTGTATTTATTAATAGATTATTTATAAATAATAAAGATTTTAGCTTCTAGCTAGGATATAAGATTATTATTACAAACGAATCTACTAGAGAGAATAACTTTATAGTCTACGGCAATTTTATCTATTAGAGCTTAACTAAGAGTAAGCGTATTACTTAAAGCGTTCTAGCGTTAGAGATATATGGAATAGTCGGCGGAGTTAATATAGCAATTACAATTAGAACTACCTTAAAAATAATTATAGATCGACTTAAACTTCCTATTATCCCTACAATTATGTGTACCAACTTATATTCCTTTTATAAGTGTTTAGTCAAGCTTGGTACTATAAAAGAGAAGCGCCTTATAATCGATATTATGGCACTTTAGTAGTCCTATAAACGGCGAGATCTCTTTAAAATTTAATAAATTAACGGTTAAGATAACCTAGTAGATATAATAACGAAGGCAAACCTAAACAAGGCTCTAGAAACGTTTGTTAATATAAACACTCTACGTATATAAGTTAAAGGTTAGGTTAAAAGGAAGTAAGAGTATAATATTCTATAGACCCTGATTTTAACTAGCTAATTAAGATTTTCTATCCCCGGAATAGAAAATTGCTATTAGCTTGCTTATAACTAGCGCCTTAGCGGCCCTAATATGATATACACCTATAACTCTAAGTAAGAAAGCACCACGTGTTAAGAGGTAAATTTTAGGATAGCGAGACTTATATTACAATAGCAATAGTAAGTAAGGAGGATTGATATTTGTTACGCTAGTTAAGCAGTATTTATATATAGATGGCAACTATAAAAGAAGAGTTGTTAGTGTCGGGAATAAGGCAAGCGGTTATCACGTAATGCCGCGGCACTAGTGTGGCGAGGAGTCTTAAGCTCCTCACCCTTCCTTATTCCAATAAATAAGTATTATTAACCATCATTACTGTAACCTACTTAAGTAGTCGTTATTAGTGAGTCACCCTGTGTAACCAATAGTTATATATATTAATTAACTGGATCTATTTAATTATAGGGGCCGTTAAAATCGGACTCTGTATCTGTACGTGGTGACGGCTACAAACCTAGTCTTTAAAGTTCAGATCTAGAGCCAACGCAGAGACGTTATATAGCGTGCGGACAGGACCTAGTGGTGGTTATAGGCGTCAAGGGTAGTGGTGAAAATTTTTCGGATAGTAAGATCTTAAAAACCACTACTATTGGCCCTCTATAGTATAATAATTACTATACTGTTCTATTTAGGGCACCTATACAATCTAATATAGATAAGCAGTTTTTAATAATATCTCTAAAAACCCTAATAGAAAGTATTAACGACCTTATATTAATAAATAGACAAGCGCGAATAAATAAACAAACAAGTAAATATACGGCCCCTCCTAACCCCTAGGGCGATCGCCCGCGGAGTATACGGTCACTCGCCGTACTACTGTAATACTACTAAAAGGCAGCTGGATAACCCCGTACGGTTTTCCTTATCTCCTCTTAATAAAGTGGTGCCCTTAGAGAGGGCTTAGTAACTAGGGCCTAGGCATAAAAGATACCCAGATATATATACATATATATCCCGCTTTCGTCTTTCAGTATTAGGATAGTAGAACGGATAAATCCCCCTTACGCCTTTAATAGGCCTTAGGGGGGGGGAGGTAAGGCGTATATAGTAATGGTTAATAAGAGATAGTATATAGGGGGTGGTTAAGATACGGGACACAACTATATACAGTAATTAATCGGTAAGGCCTAGCTAGGACGTAGTGAACCCTAACTCTGGATAAGCTAGAGAAGGAAGTAGTGGTTCTTAAGGTATTCAAAATATCTAAGGAGAAGGACGTAGCTATAGGCCTATAGGGCCGCTGCTACGTATAGGCATAGCAAATTAGGGTTTTTCATCCTACTAAGGTGGCTTATAGGGTTTTTCCCGTTAATATTACTTTTCCCTTATATACGGAGTAGTCTGCGTAGGCCTAGATAGGATCCGTATTAGACATTAATTAAAGAATCTACTACTATTTAATTATAGGTGTTGGTCACATAGGGTGACTCACCAATAACAACTACTCGAGTAGGTTACAGTAATGTTGGTTAATAAAGCTTGTTAATTGGAATAGGGGAGGGCGAGGAGCTTAAGGCTCCTCGCCACGCTAGTGCCGCGGCTACACGTGACCACACGTAATATATTCCTAACACTAGCAACTCTTCTTTTGTGGTTACCATCTACATATAAAATACCGCTTGACTAGCGTAACAAGTATCAATCCTCCTCACTTACTATTGCCACTGCAATATGTAACGGCTTGCATAAATGCTTTTAAACTAAAACTTACGGATTGTTATCTAATAAAGATACTAAGCTAAGGAAAAGAAGAAGAAGAATAATCATTAGGGAGTAGTAGGTAGATATATTGCAAGGGCCGCTAAGGCGCTAGTAGTAAGCGAACCAATAGCAATTTTCTATCCCGGGGATGGAAAATCCTAATTAGTTGTTTAGAGTCAGGGTAGATATTATATCAAGGGCGCCAAGGCGCTAAGCGTAAGCAAGCCAATAGCGATTTTCCATACCGGGCATAAAAAATCCTAATTGGCTAGCTGAAACCAGTATCCGCAGATTACAGTAGAACTTAGTAGACAGTTACAGTGGAACTTAGTAGACAGTTGCGGTAGAATTCTACTCCCTTTTAACCCAACCTTTAACTCACACACAGAGAACGTTTATATTAACAAACATTTTTAGAGCCTTATTTGGGTTTGCCTTTATCATTACATCTGCCGGGTTGTCTTAGCCATTAATCCATTAAATCTCAAAAAGTTCTCGTCGTTCGTAAGATTGCCAAAGTGCTATAATATCAATCATAAGGCGCTTCTCCTTTGTAGTACCAAGCTTAACTAAACACTTATAGAGGGAATATAAGTCAGTACACACGATTATAGGGATAGCGGGAAGTTCAAGTTAATCTATAATCATTTTCAGGGTAGTTCCAATTGCAATTGCCATATTAACTCCGCTAACCATTCCATATATCTCTAACGCTAGAACGCTTCGAGTGACGCGTTTGCTCTTAGTTAAGCTCCAATAGATAAAATTACCGTAGATTATAAAGTCATTCTCTCCAGTAGATTTATTCGCGATAATAATCTTATATCCTAGCTAGGAGCTAAAATCTTTATTATTTACAAACAATCCATCAACAAATATAAAGAGCTTAGCGGTAGGAAGATTAACAGGCATGTAAAGTAGTCCCTAATTAAGATAGTTCATTTGCCAGGAAAGACGCTTATTTAGGGCAAGAACGTCATCCTTAGTTAGTTCCTGGTATTAGGCAGCAACAAAGAGATCAAATAAAGCCTTAGGTTAACAAATAGAAGCAACATAAGCTCTACAAGCGCATTACTCCACGTATCCTTATTTTGGAGAGTTAACGTTAATAACGTCAATCTTCTTACCTTAACCCTTTTAGCACAAAGCAATAGAATCCTCGTTTAGGGAGAAGATGCATCCATTAAAAAGTAATAGTATTGTTAAATTAAGCTTTTCCTTTAGCTTTGCTATAAGATTTGCCTTTACTAGCTTATCTTCTTTAAGAGCTAAGAATTGGTTGTCTCCTAAGATAATTATATTATTAGTTTATATGCCAACGATTCCAAATAGGGTTCCCATGGTTGTAATAAGGAAGCATAGATCGAATATAGAAGTAGTCATCAAAAGTTTCTCTTTATAGTGCTTACTATAGGTAGCCTACCAATAAGTTCCTACCTCTGCGATTCTATATAATGGCTTAAGCACAACCATAATCGTATCTTCGGGATATTAGTGGCGAATTTGCTCTAGAAGGTATGCCAGTATCAAGCACTAAAGGCGTATCTCTAATTAGGTATAGGCCTAAGTAATATCTCTTAAATAAACCGCCATTCTATTCTTTATTAGGGAGGGAGCTAGCGTAACAATAACTCGCTAACTAGCTCGTTAAATTATAAAGGATTACATAAGAATCACTTCCTTGCCATTATTGTTATAACCTTAAATAACCAGTCTCAACTTCTCAAATGGGGTATTAGTGGCTTTGCCTTTAATCTCATTAACCATTCTTAACTTAAAGATATAAACTCCATCAAACTTAGCAGGGTCATATTTCTCGAATTTAAAGACTCCTTTTATAATAAGACTGTCGATCTCCTGCTTATTAGATGCTTAGAAAGGGGCTCCTAAGGTTATAATACGGCCTTCCTTTTAGAGTTGTTTTGCGAGCTCAAAGTCCGCCTTCTCTTTAGCTGTTATAAAGGCCATTAACAACTTAACTTTACTCTTAATGGCGGTAACAAATTGCTCTTCGAAATTAATAAGATATTAGCAATTTCGTAATCCTTTTAGGCGACCTCTACCGCGTCGTAGTTGCGGCGTATCTGCTATAATTATATTAGAATTATAGTCACCTTCTAGAGCTCATTAATCGTGGCTCTCCTCTAAGGCATCTTCTATAGCATCCTACAAAGGTTCAGAACTGTTATCTTTGTAATAAGACTTAATAACAGTTAAACAGAATTAAGTGGGTCTATAAGGCATCTAAATAGTGCAAGTTTAACTATTAATTGCAATAAGTTAATATAGGCCTAACCACCCTCCCTTTTTACGCCATACGCGTACCTTAGACTAGAGTGGCAGATTAAGCGTAGTTAAAGTATTTAGGCCATTTCTTATTCCTAGTGCATCGTTAACCTAACATATGGCGTAGAGACATCGGACCTCCTTTATTGCCTTACAAATAGCCTTAGCTCGTTACACAATAGAGGGAGATAGTGGAGAATTGTTAGTTATTTAAGGGTAGGCGCCAAAGACTAGTAGTATAGGTACAAGTCCATCCAGGCCAGCGAAATCGTTAACAGCTTTAATAGCTATTTACAAGGTAAGTTCTTCGCTAGCGTCCTCTAGTTCCAAAGAGATAATCTTATATACACGGCGTAATAGCGTGTAATATCGTTCCACTTTTCCAACACTATTATGTGCCTTAATAGGGACTTCCTTAACCTTAATTGCCATTGCCTTTATCTATTATCAAAACTCTATAGATAAAAAGTTCTTTCCTATATCATAGACAATTTAATTAGGGGGTCCTAGGTAGACATTAATCCAGTATAATTAAAGGGTATCCTATACGTTTCTAGCTAATATATCCTTCAAGAAGCGTGCGGCTTGGAAGGAGGTTAAGAAGTTAACAACTTAGAGTACTAGCTTACCACTAAGATATATAACATCAACAATAATACAGAAGTTGAAGTCGTAGTCATCTTTAAGGGTAAACTTAAATCGGCCAGGGGACTTCTGGTTTATTTGGCAGTAATAGCAGTACTTTATAAGATGCTTAATTGCCTTAACCTCGACTTTATAGCCTGCCCGCTGAAGAACCCTAAGCAATTGGTAAACAGATAGGTAGCCAAAATGACGGTATAGTTAACGTAACTCTAACTTAGTTAAATAGCTTTAAGCAACACTCTTTTCTAGTTAATAAAGAAGCAACTAGGGGTGACCCCACTTATATATAATAGGCACCCGATTATCTCCCTAAACGAGTACATTCTTAAGGTTATTAAGCTTGACGCCTAATTTATCCATATCTCCAATGCAAAATAGAAATGGGGTATTTGTAGGAACAACGTGGAAAGTAATACACCCTAAGGGGGTTCAGACCCTAATTGTGCCAAAAGAGATCACAGTACCCTTGCCAAAACAAATCGTATATTGGCCTGCCGTTAAATAGTTAATCTAAACAGAGCTATTAAGCTACTAAAGAGCTCGAACTTAAGGTTCTCTTACTATAGATACTCCTACGGCTCTAGTATCTGGCATAATACCATAGAAGACGTTCGCTGAGTATCTATTATTAAAGGAGAATATGGAACTCTCCTTTAGCTTATTAAAGATGTCTAACTTCGTAATAGCATGGAGCGTAGATTAGTCATTAAGAACAGTAACAGTTTATATACCATCTACCTCACCATACTCAGTAAAGTATTGGTCGGGAGAGTAGTCCTTAATTTCCATATCCATAAGAAGCTGTTCAGCCTTATTAACCTTACCCTTAAGATCTTCTTCGCCTTCATATTAAACTAGGAAGCTTTAGAAGTAGGCTATAATAACCTTATAATTTCCAACATTTTATGCGCTCTAGCGAAACTTATTATATACCTCCTTTTATCTATTAAGAGGGTGCCTAGTTAACCAGCAATTTAGCTTCTTATAAATATAGCATTTCTTCTGTTAATTATTTTAAGATAAACCTCCACGAGGACCTCCACGGTTGCTTTATAGTCGACGTTAATTATACCCTCTACCATATCCCCTACCCCGGCCACCATATGTTCGATCAGTCCAGTTATAATCGTGTTAGTCAGTCAGGTCAATCGAAGTAGGTTAGGGTTAGGTATTAAATTACTATACTTCTTAAGAGCGCAGAGCGGTGCTAATAGAGGATCTTAATTAAGCACACACTCCTTTATAAGTATTTGCAGAATTAAAGAGAGCAAGATTGCATTCTTTAACGCCTTAGCATGCGCTAATGACTTAATCACGTAGGCTGAAATCCTCTTAATATAATTTGGATAAACCACGCTAAATCGTCTAAAGTTAATTAAAGAGCTTTTAAAGACAATCAAGCTAAAGGACACCTAGGTTTGTAGCAATAATCCTTAGAAAGGTAGTCTCTCTCCATTCTAATATATACTGCTGCTTATTCTCTTCTATTTCAAAGTGGTATCTTAACTTATATATTATACGGTTAAAATCATATCCTTTTCCTACCAAACAATTATAATAGAAGGTACTAGCTCGACCCTTAAGCATAACGGAATAGGCATTATAGTATTAATCAGACTCTATTCCTACCTTCTAGCAACAGTTGTAGAAGATACGTAGTTTTAAATTAAGAACATTATATAATTCCCCTCTAAACTTCTTCTCCTAATCTAAATAGAGCTTCGCAAGCTCTATAAGCAATTTTAAACTGCCTCCGATTTGAGATTAAGATAGAGAAGGTAGGGGTTACATTGTAGGCTACAGTAAAGACGTAGGTCTAGTCGGTAGAGTCCAAAGGTTATTAAATCGTAAAGTAATAGGATCCTATGCCTACTCTCATTAGGGTATAGTATCCGACGTCAAGGTTACGGGTTGAATTGGATACAGAGGAGTTAAAGGTAGAGATAGGTTCGTCTCTAGAGGTATATTACTTAGGTTCTATTGTAAGTTAAGCTTCCTTATAGTGCGTAGTTAGTGCTTAATCTCTTATAGAGTCCATTTATGTTCTTTTTTTACGTTAATAACCTGCTCCTAAATATTGTCTCTAATAGTACCCCCGTCCTTAGGGACAAATACTCTATTCTTCTAAAGGAAGTTACGGAAGTCCCGTATAATATCCTTGTTTATGGGGGCCTATGTTTCCTTTATCTATCCAACAAAGTCCTCCTTTATACATTCCCATAGCGCGGTATTGTTGTATTCACTGTCCTTGTAATATGCTATACGGTATAATAAAAATCCATTTAAGTCTTGTTTATTAGCGTTTACAAGGTTAATTATAGCTTTATTCCATGTCTTTAGGTTAATATCTTCCTTATACTTCTTTGGGTAGGTTAACGCTATAGTAGGTATAGAATTAACAGGGTGTCGTACGTCAAAGGTAGGTAGGATTTTCGGTTTTATAGGATCTCGTAGGTTTGCTATCAAGAGGTAGGCAATTTGAGATGTTGTTTGACGCGTTTTAGACGTCGTTTGACGCGTTTTGGACGTTAACTTAGGACCCTAGGTTTAGTAACACTTCTAACCTAAAGTACTTAACCAAATCTTCATAAACGCGGTTGTTCTGCATAATAGACGCAACTTGGTATCTCCTAGTACTCAGTAACACTTCTATTACTAGTTTTCCGCAAGTCTAAGGTAGTACAGTATTGCTGGGATCCATTCCATATAAGCGCATATAGCACCCCTACACGAGACTGTCTCTTCTGTTCAAAAACCTAGCTGCTCTGTAGTTGACTATATATTCAACCACTGATCAGTGTTAGTTACATAGGGTGACTCACCAATAACAACTACTTAAGTAGGTTACAGTAATGTTGGTTAATAAAGCTTGTTAATTGGAATAGGGGAGGGCGAGGAGCTTAAGGCTCCTCGCCACGCTAGTGCCGCGGCTATATATAACCACACGTGATATATTCCCAATAATAGGTCCTATTATATTAAATTTAGGTTATAGTTTAAATCTAAGTTAAGAGTCTTGTTTATAAGTTATATAAAATAGCGTTACGCCTATTAATATATTAATTATATTATTTACAGTAAACTTAGCTAAAAGTAGCCATTTTCCCCAGTTATCTTACAGATAGGAGCAGTATATTTATAAGTATTATTTTATAATCGCGTTTACAATTTTAGTTTAACCATCTATCTCTAGATAAAATGCAGTTAAGAGTTATATTTAAATACTTAATTGTTTATATAGAGCTTACCAGAAGTCTAAAACGAACTAGCTTTTATAATTGGATATTATTATATTAGAAAGTCTATATAGCTTAAAGATATGCTTAATAAAACATTTAGCTACTAATATTGTATTAATTAAGTCCATAAAAATTATATATTGCATTTTTATAAAACGGTTAACTACTACTATAATATTCGTAAACTTATTACTACTAGGCAAGTTAACTGTCAGTATACTTTAACCTATTACAGACCTGTAATCACTTTGTTACGGGTATACTCTTAGGTTTGTAGATGTCTGTTCCTATTCTATATGCAAGGCCTCGCGTACTTATAACACGCGAGGAATACGCACGTAAGGAATACGTACGCATGTGCTACCCCTACCCCTAATAGGTTACCAACACTAGGCAACCTCTAAAGAGGCCTAAAATATGTTTCCTATCTAGTATACAGTCTATCCATAGCATATACGCAATGGCTTATGCCATTCTTATATAACGTAATAGTCTCTTATCTATATAGTCCGAACCCGCCCTAAATCTGCCCCAAGTTCGTCCTTACGGATTAGTATTAGTCCGTTTAACCCATTTAATAGCCTTTAGCTAGACCGTATTTATATTAATAAGTTAAGTTAGGGCTAGACAGGGCTTGCCTTTTATTATTATATCCGCTAGGTTCGTGTTACTATCAATCTATTTAACTTCCGTAATTTCTCTTTACTTATACGCCTGCCGTAAATACATAACGTTAATTATAAGGCGTTTTTCTTGCGTAGTGCCAAGCCGTACAAGACAGTTATAAAGTGACTTTAAGTCTGTACACATTATAAGTGGTAGGTTAATATTTAGGATCTTATTAACTATTAACTTAATTACGGCTCCGATATTAAACCTATAAGCCATTCCATATAGCTCTAACGTAAGTACACTTTTCGTAACTCTCTTACACTTTATTAACAACTAGTAAATAATGTTTGCCTTATTTGTCGCATCCGTAAGAACTAGTATATACCCAATTTGCGATAATAAGTCCTTATTATTTGTAAAAGATGCGTCCGTAAAGGCTAGCAACTGCAAGATAGTAACGTCTAACTTAATATACGTAAGTCCTCTAGCGGGGTTCTTAATTTACTAGGCTAGGTATTAGTTAAGTGCTTTTACGTCGTCTTTATTTGGGTTAATTACCTAGGCAGTAACGGATAGGTTAAAAGCAGCTTCTGGCTAGTAGATGGACGCGATATACGCTCCTCTAACGCGTTAAGCAACGTACTGGTCCTTTAGTATAAGTGCTATACAGACAATACCTCGCAAGCTTATAGATATGGCGGGTCTAGAAACATTAACTATACTAAGGTTCCTGTATTAACGCTCTTATGTTAACGTTAGTCCGTTAGTTATAAGTTATATAATACTACCGTTAAACTTAAAAGGCTTTTTAGCTGTTAGTTACTCGCGCTCCTTAGCCATAAGTCGGGCCTTATATAGTTCGCTCTCTTCGCGGTCCGCAAATGCTCCGTTAGTAAGTAGTAGCATGTCATCCGTCTATAATCCAACTACTCCAAAATATATAGAATTGTTACTGTAGAGTAGGCATAGGTTATACGTTAACTAGTCCATACCTAACTACTATAGGTGGTGTATGTAATACGTTTTAAACTAGTAATTTCCGGCTTCTAGCACTTTATAAAGGGGCTTAAGCACCCGTAGTACGGACCCTTTGTTAATTCCTAGTTTAGTTTATACTTCTTACAGAGGTCGTATATAGAAATCGCGGTTTAGCTTTATAGCTAATTATATATAGGCTTATATAATATTGCGTAGGTAGATCCATATGTCTTAGTCTTACAGCATAGCTCCAATATATAGGATTAGGCGTTAACTCGCCTATTAGATAGTGGGCGACTGGGTAAGTACTACGCTCTTTTCTATGTCATTGTACGCCTATACTACTAGTTATAATTTCTTAAAAGCTGCGTCTGTGCTAGCGTTCTTAACCTTATTAATAAACCGTAAGTTAAACAGGTGGGCTATTACGGGTATATCTGTAAGCTTAACTACCTTAAATACTCCTAGCTTAAGTAGGCCTATAAGTTCTTTTTAGCGTAAAGCTCAAAACTAGGTACTTGTAGTATTGTTATCTTAGAGGAAGACTAAAATATCGGCTTAGTTTTGTAATGGAACCTTATAGCAGGAACTACGGTGGGTTCTGTTATTAGGCTAGGTATATAGGTAAGAACAAAACAACAACGTAATAATAACTGGTGGAGTGGTTGCCTAACAGATTAACTCCAATTGTATTCTAAGATTCACTATAAGGAGAGAACTATCTACGGTAGGGACTGAGGTCCTTTAAATACACAACTGTACTCCTAAGAAATCCTCTCTTGTACATAAGGTATGTGTTATCTATATTAAACGTAACATCCCTCTTATTTAACGTAGTTAACGCGTTTAACACTATATAACCTTAGTTACTATTTCTCGTTATATAGTTCCACCAGATCTATCCTAGACTATACTTATATTAACTAACTAGCTTCCGCCAACTCTTCTCTAAGTAGTTATAACATTGTACTTAAAGCGTCCGTAATACTATCTCCCTCCTCTTTATCTTCGTCCTTAAAGATTCCTAACATCTCTAAGTTATCTACTAGAGGTATAATATCTGTCTAATTATTCTAGTTAATATCTTTACTTATTATACCTAAAGCTTCTTCTTCTCTTTTTTAGGTTAAGTGTTGTCTTTATATGGTTTCCTCCATACTGTTACTAGGTAAAGTAATAGCGATCCCTTACTCTTATTGCGCTAAAGAGGGGTTAGTATGTGTTGCGCTAGCAAGTCCTTTATCCTAACAACCCTCCTCTTACTCTAAGTGTACTAAAGTAAATATTTAATCGTCTTATAATATTTGCTCTGTTTCTAACGCTAAGTATATACGTCCTATAACTCTTAACAGTCTTTAAGTTCCCTAAGTAACTTATTATAGGGTCTTATGTTTAATCTACTACTATAAAGCTTAATAGTAAGCTGGCCTCCGCGCTACTTAAGGTTTAATGTGCCTTAGAAGAGTCTACACGCGTCCTTAAAGCTTAATGTTTGGCTTATACTTGTCTTTAATATCTTAAACGTGTCTATAAAAAGGTTTGTTCTAAGGAGTAAAAACTAGTTTAATAGGGTTTGTCTAAGCTGGGTAATAAAAGGACTGGCTCTCCTTCTATAAGGGAAACAACTCTAAGTAGCTTGGCAATTGCTCCTCTTAGGTCCCCCTTAGGTAACTTATTCTTTAGCGATCCTTTCTTATTAATATTACCTAACCTGCTTTCTTCTAATACTCCTATACCTTTCCCATAGCGTTCCTTAGGTTGCTTAGTGGTTTTTAGGTAGTCTTACTATAGCCTATCTACTTAACTTTATACTATGTTTTGTCATCTACATCCTTATAACTAATAATCTTTAAAACTTACTATTTGTCTTCCTCTTATCCTCTATACGTGTCTGCCTTATAGACTAGTGGCTTAATATTTCTGTATGCTAGCTCTAGCATTGCGATATATTGTATAGGGTAGATTTTTATTTTAGCTAGTAGGTTTAACTTATACGTAACCAATAAAATTCTTTACTTAACTTTAAAAGGTCCTAGTCTAACGTGGTCCAATTTCTTACTTAGTTATTAACTTTTAAAATTTTTGTATAGTAGCTATACTTTATCTCCCTCCTTAAGATCTGGTCCCTTAGATCTCTTAGCATTATAGTACCTTTTTATTTATTTTTATACTAGTTTAGCTGTTTCTTTAAGGTCTGTATAAAGATTTATTAATGTCTCCATTCTTTATTTAGCTGTGCTACTTATCTTTTTTACTTAATATAGCAATAATGATGTTTTTAGCTTATACCCGTAATTCGCCTTAAATAGTGATGTCCCCATTCCTTCTTATAGTGTTGTATTGTATGCAAACTATGTAACTAGTAATAACGATACCTAATTGTTCTATATGTAATTAATATAATGCCTTAGATACTGCTCTAGTGTCTAGTTTAGTCTTTCTGTTTATCCGTCTGTCTATAGATAATATGCTATAGATATTACTACGCGAACTCCTTATTCTACTAGAAATACTTCCTAAAATACTGCTATAAATCTTAGATCTCTATTTAATATAATCTTGTCTAGTGCTCTATATCTTATAAATACTTCTTTTATATAGATTCTAGCGACATCTTCTACTAATATCTCTTTAGTATATGCTATAAAGTATCCTTACTTTATTAGCTTATCTACTATTACTAAGATCGCGTTATAATCTTGTCCTATAATAGGATCTCTTAACTTTGGTAATTTAATAATAAAGTCTTATAATATGACCTCCTATAGTCTTCCTGGTGTCTTAATAGGTTATAGCCCTCTATACGGCTTATGCCTTGTTAGTTTGTTTCTTTAGTAATCTAGATATTCCTTTATAACTTATCTCACTAGTCCCTAGATTTCTTAAATAATGTACTTCTTTTAAAGCCTTAATACTAAGCCTATAGCTCTATTATGTCCTTGTGTTATTTTTTTATAAAATTCCTTAATAAATTCTTCTGTAATAGACTTAGGTATATATGTTGCTTCTCTATTTTTATATTACTCTAAGTTTGGATTCTCTACCTATGCTTTTTAGATCTTCTATATCTAATTACTTTCTAGTAATTTATGGATCTAACTTTCCTTAGTTGCTATAATCTTTAAATAATTATACCTAATTAATCTGTCTTAATTCTTTCGCAACAAAGCTCCTAATAGCTTTTTATTACTTTGTAGTTCAGCCTTTCTACTTAAAGCGTCTGCTCGTGTATTATCTGTACCCTTGGTATACTAAATTTTAAAATAGTATTCTATAAGTATTTCCGTCTATCTAACCTGTCTTTAGTTAAGTTCCTTTGTTATTAGGAATCCTATAAGGTTTTTATAGTCCGTCTTAACCACAAATAGTTTCTCTATGCCTTATAAAAATACTCTCTATTCCTTAAGTGCTGAAACTATACCTAACAACTCCTTGTTATAGATGTTATAGTTTAACTCTAGTAGTGTTATCCTTTAACTATAGTATACCACTGGGTGCTATCTATTTTAATATTTCTATAGGAAGTACGCCCCTAGTATAAAGTCTAATATATCTATTTTTATAACCGTCTCTAGACCTAGTTAATAAATCTTAAGAACTAGCTTCTAGGTAAATAACTTTTTAATTCTCTTAAACAGTTCTTATTACTCCTTCCCTTATACCTATAGTTCTTCCTTCTTTATTAACCGCGTAAATGGCTTAATGTTTTATAACTATTGCGCTATAAACCTTCTATAATAATTGCAAAACCCTAGGAACGATTTTAACTGCATAACATTCTCTAGTTCCTGCTAATTTACTATAGCCTTAATCTTCTTTAGATCTATACTAAGTTGGCCTAGTTTAATAATAAATTTAATAAAATCAGTCTTCCTGGTAAAGAACTTGTATTTCTTAATTACTACTAGCATCTATTCTTCTTGTAGTCTCTTTAAGACCTATTTAATATGTTCTCTATGCTCTTCCTTACTCTTTAAGTAGATAATAATGTTGTTAAGGTATGCTATAATAAATTCATCTAGGTGTTCTTTTAATACACTATTAATTCGCTTCTAGAACGTTGCTAGTGCGTTTATAAGCCTAAATTGCATAACTAATGGCTTATATAGTCCTTCCTTTGACCTAAAGGCTGCCTTTTATTTATCGCCTTTCTTAATCCTAATCTAATGGTACGCCTATCTTAGATCTATCTTTGTAAAGATCTTTACGTTGCCTATCCTATCTTAGATTTCGCTAATTAAGGGTAAAGGATACCTATCCTTTCTAGTAATGCTGTTTAACTGTCTATAGTCTATACACATCCTAAGTTTTCCGTTTTTCTTTAAGATGAATAATACTAGATATCCTACTGATGACTATAATAGTCTAATATATCCTTTGCGTAAGTTCTCCTAAATAAACTCCTTAAGCGCTACTAACTCTGTTTTAGTAAGCTTATAGATTAGAAAGAACTTTAGACTTATTCCCTCTTCTATTCTATCTTGTGGTCCTATGCTATATGCTCTAATAGCTTTTCACTTTCTAGTAACCATAACTTTTTACTATACTTATGGTATTTCTTTGGTACATAACTTAAGCCTCGCTTAGTCTCTTTATATATCGCTCTGACTTAGTACTATACCAACTTGGTTTATTATCGCACTTTGCGCTATTATATATCCTTAATATTGACCTAACCTGTAACCTAATTAATCTTTAGATTATACTTTTATAACTAAGGTATTTCTAGTATCGCCTTATCCTATCCTAATGGTAGGATATTAAAAGACATTCTAACTGGTCTCCCTTTAATAGTTATCTAAATAGGTCCTGTTTTAAGATTAATAATGCCTCCTCTATAGGCTATCTGGTCTCCTAAAATTATTATAAGTAGATATAGGTGTTCCTTCTATCTATATAGTAACCCTATCCTTTCTACTACCTTTGGTGATATATGGTTTCTAGTTGCTCTACTATCTACTAATACTTTAAACTGCTGATCTTGCTACTTAGCTCTTAAATTTAGGTATTATCCTTAAATTCTTTTAAGGGTCTAAGGCTCTAATACTAGTTCCCTTTGGTTTTGTATACCTCCCCTTTTTCTAACTGTTGGCTGCTAGATCCTGCCTATACTTGGTCTAACTTAGGCTAATACTTAGTTTATTTCTTTTCCTCTATATACTATAAACAAGTGTTCTCTGGGTACTCCTACTACTATTATCCGTCTAGGTATTCTTTTATAAGGAATTTTTTTGGTTAAAGTGTTAAGTCCCCTTAACCTTGTACTTCTACTGGGTGCTAACTATATATATACTTGGCATTCCTAAATTGCTTTTCTTCTAGTACCTAATATATTCTTACTAGGTACTTCCGGTTCTTGTCTTTAGGTGCTCTATGTATATTATATATATTATCTACACAAGCTATCTATAATAGTGTATAATGCGCTATATATTTTGGGTTAACTCTTAGTTTGTTTTTATTCTTAAGTTTAAACCTATACCTAGTTAACCTAACTATTGGTATCTCTGCTGTAGGTATTAAGATTTATTGCTTACTTCTCTAGTCCCTAGATCCTTCTTTTAGGTTCCTTGACGTTATAATTAATGCTCCTTTAATATAACTTATACGTTTTTCCGTAATGGGTTAGTCTTAGATAACTTTTTCGTTTAGCTACATATAAAAACCTGCCTATTTATTGTTATATTGTTGCCTATACCACTTTCCGTACAACTGGTTTAGTGTGTATGGTCTATCCATTAGAAAGTACCTTATTATTACTATATTGTAATATCCTTTGGAATATCTTTCTTTAAACCTAATTAGAATATTTAGATCCTTTTCTTATTCCAATTTATCTAACTATTTTACCCTAGGTGCCCCTGCACTTAGCCTATTAGTAACTCTTTATATAGGTACTCTATTCCTTATATAACCTAGTATAGCTAACCTTTTGTCTAGCTTTTACTCTTGCTATGTAATAATTCTTATCCTAAACTTATCTATAGTTTCTTATTTTCTACATCTTGTAGCCAGATCTTTATAGTTGTCTTGCTTTTTAATCCTAGTATTAACTATTTAATCTTTAGGCTAAATATTATATTTACCTAGGATTACTAATGTTCTTATTTATTCTCTAAACTTATAGTTCTTAAACTTGCGTCCTATACTTATTTATTTATTACTAAACTGAGTTGCTGCCCTTTCCTATCAGTTTTCGTCTGTTATAGGTCCTTAGGTGTGTTTTATCTTATCTTAAGAATTTTAAGCTTCTTTTATCTCTTTTTAAAAATCTTAAGCCTATGGCCTTTTACCTTTATTAAGTAATAAGCTAGCACTAGCAGTTATCTACTTACTTAGTTTCTTCTAAACGTTACTCCTATTGTCTTATAAAGCGATGGAAATTGTATCTAACGGTATCACAATACCCGTTACTGAACCTTGTTCTGTAATGGTCTTAGTCTCTACTTCTATTTCAACTTCTTTAAGGTCTATATGCTCCTAGTAAGCTGCCTTTATTACCTTATTATTAGTAAATGCTTCACCTGTATTAAATTTATTATCTTTAATGTCCGATCTATAAGCTGGTTTGTTGGTTCCTTTAAACTTAGGTAACAATAGCTTCTATAGCTAATAGCTTACGCCGTACTTAGCATCCTTATAAATTTGGCATACGTTATTGTAATAATACGCAAAACTGTTAATTAAACACTCTTTTGTTCCTTACAGTGTACTATTATTCCTCTATATATATATGCCGTCTACTAGCCTAGTTCCCTTTACCACGTGGTTACTTTAACCACCTCTATAGTCTCTAGCAAAATAACCCTATTTTCCACAATTTATGTAAGCTCTATCTTTAAACCATCTTTCTTGCTATAGAGTCCGCCTAAATGTCTTTTACTGCTAAGATCCCTAGTTTAGCCTCTGCTCCTAGGTCCTTTAATTACTTAATCCTTAACCTTTAGGTTTCTATAGTTTCTTTTCCTATTTTTAGGTTTTTTTAGTACTGCTTAGGTCTATTAGCTCTGCGCCATTCTATAGTTTTTAACTCTATGTCTGTTATTGCATACTCTACGCCTTATATAACTATAGAACTCTATCTTGCCCTCTTTTGGCTTGTTCCCTTTAATAGATTCTATTATTAATCTTTATTAACTAATCTATTAACTCCCTTAGAGTATCCGCATCTTTTATTAGGATAATTGTGTTCTGGACTTTAGCCTTAAGTCCCTATTTATACTATGCCATAAGCGCCCTATTATTCCACTTAACCTATATGGCTAGTGTTTAAAACTGTGTTATATACTTAATTGCTAAAGTGCGTTATACTAAGTTCTAAAGCTTTTATTCTACTATAGTTGTGGCTTTTAGGTCTTTAAATATCTGTGTTAGTTACTCTGCGAACCTATTTTAACTGGTAAATATATACTATACGTCCTGGTTAGTAGTTGTTATGCTATTGGCCTATATTTCTGTGAGATATGGCTTAAACCACTTAAGTGCCCTCCCTGTTAGGAACAATTCTATATAGGCTACTTGATCTAACGATATTGCTAACTTCGCTCCTTTTTGTACTACCTTAAAGTGTATTTGTATAAGAAATCCCTTAAGCTTTAACTTCTCTCCTAAGAATCGTTTAATTGAAGGTAGCTTAATCTTTACTACTCTAATTCTATTAATACGTTCTTTAAGTATCCTACTATTGTCTTATAAGTGATTAACTATTTCCTGTAACTGACCTTATGTAACCACTTAAGAATCCCTATTGTCTATATTGGTATTACCTGGCCCTGAGGTTGTGGCTCCTGTTGACGCCGTTATAACTAGTGCTGCTCTTGGTGGCATATTGTTCGACTTTGTTTAATACTGTAACCTTGGTAGTGAATGTGTAACGGAACCTTGTAGTAGGAACTACGGTGGGTTCTATTATTAGGCTGGGTATATAGGTAAGAATAAAACAACAATGTAATAATAACTGGTGGAGTGGTTGCTTAATAGATTAACTCTAATTGTATTCTGAGATTTACTATAAGGAGAGAACTATCTATGGTAGGGACTAAGGTCCTTTAAATATATAACTATACTCCTAAGAAATCCTCTCTTGTATATAAGGTACGTGTTATCTATATTAAATAGAACGTCCCTTTTGTTTAACGTAGTTAATGCGTTTAACACTATATAACCTTAGTTACTATTCCTTATTACATAGTTCCACTAGATCTATCCTGGACCGTGCTTGTATTAACCAACTAGCTTCCGCCGACTCTTCTCCAAGTAGTTATAATATTGTACTTAAAGCGTCCGTAACAAGTTTATAAAAAGGGGGTACTTATATAGGCGTCCTCTGCTACGCTTTTGTAGTTATACAGCGGGTTATCCAATAGGTTGCTTAATAGGTCGTATAATAGGTCCTGGGTTGTTTTTGGGTACGTATACCTACTGCTCTTAGGGATTGTCCTATTAGTTAGGTTGCAGGTTATTATTAAGTTCTAGATCTAAAAAGTAAGGCTTTACAACCGTTATATGGAAGGATGTAGGACTATAGGGCAGTTATATAGTACACGTCTTGTTTTTAACCGTATGCTTCCATAACTAATAGCCGCTTTTACTGTACACGAAGCAGCACTTTTTTTAGTTTAGTTATAAAGATCAGTTTTCACACGGATCCTTATGGTTAGAGCCGTTGCGGTCCTAGTAGTTATATTAATGGTCTATAAAGTACGCATACGGTTCTTCCTAGTAGTCTATAGCGTACGTATAAGTCTGCTCTTACTCCTTCTGGTAGGCGATAATAAACGACTATAGCTTATTAATAAGGTGGCTAAAATTTAAGGGAGGATCTAAGATTATAATCCTATACGCTAGTACGCCCTGGTAAGCTGTAACTAGTTTATTATACAGAAAGTCTATAATCCGTAGGGCGGGTGTAAGTCTATATTGTAAGTTATGGAGCTTTATAAGCAGTATCTAAAGGTACTGCAGAGTTGTCTTGTCTGTATTCTCCTGGATAACAAAAAGTAGTATTATAGCGTTTTATTTGTCTAGGTTTCTGCGGTAGTATCTAAAACCCTTAAAGAAGTTCTATAAGTAGTTGCAAATTTCTTTAAAAGATCTTTTAGGTAGCCAGTGGTTGTAGTACTAGTCCTAGGCTAATCCCTTTAGCATTATAGGAAAGGCAATCTTATATATAGTGGGTGGTAGTCTAGATCTTATGCAAATATTATAAAAGATTATTAGTTTATAGTTAAAGCTTTCGGCTCCGCTATACTTCTGGTCTTTAGAGTATAACTTAGCTATAGTTATAATCTGCCGTTCATAGTTTGGAATCTCTATAGGTGGGGTCTAAATTGTAACGGGTAGAATATGGCTTACAGTAGGTGGAATATAGTTTATAGTAGATAGAGCTAACGGTAATTAAGGTGTTTGTTATAAGGGTGTTCTAAATAGTTATATTAGTACTTAAAAGGGTTTATATGGACGAAAGACCTAGTTAAGTTGGTTATAAGGGACTTTCTTCTGTAGCTATAATGTCTTTATGTCCGTAACATACTTACAGATTTTATAGATTTTGTTATCTAACTATTTATACTGTTCTTCCTCTATAGCTGTGTTAAGTAGAGTCCTTGGGATTATTAGACTTTTTGTGTTTTTAGCTACGTACACTCCTTTGCCCTAGAGGGTTCTGTGTAAGTTCTAGGTAATCTTAGTTCCAAGACTATTAAACTCTTAGATTATAAAGTCCCGAAAGTCTTCTTAGAAAAGCTCCTATAGGTCTATATCTATCGCTTCAGATATCTTATAATTATACGACTTTATTCTAGCGTAGTCCTATATCTCTTCTTAAGAAGCTCCCTCTAGCTTAATCCTATTCTCTTACTTCTTTATCTTCGCGCTCCAGTCTTCTGCGTTTAAGGTACTCGCTATTATATTCTTATACAAGGTAGCGTATATAAGGTAAAGTGTTTTTTAGGTAGTAACGTGGTTTTTTAGTCCTTTTGACGCGATATATAAGGTGGTTAAATTAACAACTCTTCCTTATTGTTGGTTACACAGGGTGACTTACCAATAACAACTACTCGAGTAGGTTACAGTGATGTTGGTTAATAGCTTGATATGTTTGGAATAAGGAAGGGCGAGAAGCTTAAGACTCCTCGCTATGCTAGTGCCGCGGCGTTACGTAACGACCGCTTGCCTCATTCCCAACACTGGCAACTCTTCTTTTATGGTTGCCATCTATATATAAATACTGCTTGGCTAGCGTAACAAATATCAATCCTCCTTACTTACTATTGCTATTATAATATAAGTCTCGCTGTCCTAAAATCTGCTAAAGAAATGGTGGTTAACCAAGTAGTAAATCTTAAACTGTTATAACCTCAAATTGCCATATCTTCTACTCCCTCTTTACCTATCCTTTACAGTACCCTCTACAAGGGCCTCCTCCGCGGTAGCTAGAGCCTCCACGTCTATCCTCGCTGCCATGGCCTCGTCCATACCCACTTTATCCGTAGGAGTAATCAGTCCAGTACTGGCCGTTATTATAACTATCGTATTCGCCGTAATCGAGCTCCTGCTAAGGGTAGTTATTAAAGTAGAATTGCTGTGCCTTATATAAGTAAATAGCGGTGCTAATTGCAGGTCTTAAGTCATATAATCTTCCAGTAATTTTGCTGTAATAGAAGCTACTGGCACAATTTTTAAGCATGACCGAAAATGTACTGTAATATTAAACCTCTGGCAATTCTTTCTTTTAATATTAAACCTCTGGCAGTCTAATCTTGTCATAAGCATTCCACTATCCATATTGCTGATATGGCGGGTGGGGTTGCTTGTTACGTAGTAGTTACAGAGGTTGTTGCGGAGGTTGCTATAGAGGTTGCTGTGGAGGTCGTTACGGTGGTTACTACGGAGACTGCTACGGAGACTGCTGCGGAGATTGTTAAGGCGCGGTAGGGGTTAGAGGGAACGTCTCAGCGCTTAAGTAGGACGGGGTTAAGAATCTCTAGTGGGACGGAGCTTAAGGCATGGGTTAAGATACGGCAGCCTGAGGAACTTAAGGTGTTTAATAGCCTAAGGTTGTCTATGGTGTTGCTTATAGTTGTCCGTTGGGATTCCCTTAAGAGTTAAACTTCTTTATAGCGCGTATTTAGTGCTCAATCTCAATCTCTTATAGAGTCCATTTGTGCTCTTTTTTTACGTTGATAACTTACTCCTGAATATTGTCTCTAATAGTACCCCTATCCATAGGTACGAATACTCCATTCTCCCGTAGGAAGTTACGGAAGTCTTATACGATATTCTTCTTTGCGAGGGCCCATATTTCCTTTATCCATCCAACAAAGTCCTCCTTCATATAATACCATAGCACAGTATCGTTGTATTCGCTGTCTGTGTATTATGCTATACAGTATAGTAAGAATCCGTTTAGGTCCTGTTGCTTAGCGTTTATAGGGTTGATGTCTTTGTCCTATATCTCTAGGTTAATATCGTTCTCGTACTTCTTTAGGTAGGTCAACGCCATAATAGGAGTAGAATTAACGGGGTGTTGTACATCGAAGGTAAATAGGATTTTCGGCTTTATAGGATCTCGTAGGTTTGCTATCAAAAGGTAGGCAATTTAAGGCGTAGTCGACGCGTTTTGGACATTAACTTGGGACCCTAGGTTTAGTAACACTTCTAACCTAAAGTACTCGACCAAATCTTCGTAAACGCGATTGTTCTGCGTAATGGACGCAACTTGGTATCTCCTAGTACTCAGTAACACTTCTATTACTGGTTTTCCGTAAGCCTAAGGTAGCATAGTATCGCCAGGAACCCCTGTACGAGACTATCTCTTCTGTCGATAACCTAGCTGCTCTATGGTTAACTGTGTGTTCAACCACTAATCAGTATTGGTCACATAGGGTAACTTACCAATAACAACTACTTGAGTAGGTTACAGTGATGTTGGTTAATAGCTTGATATATTTAGAATAAGAAAGGGCGAGGAGCTTAAGACTTCTCGCTACGCTAGTGCCGCGGCGTTACGTAACAACCGCTTGCCTCATTCCCAACACTTATAATAATGTTAGCAAAACTGTAGTCCTTATATAATATAGCGCAAGGTGGTTAAATTAACAACTCTTCCTTATGGTAGTATTGGGCGGGGTATAGTTCCCTTCTTTAACTAGGGTAGGTAGTGGCGCGAGTTTATACGGAGTTATAAGTAACCTGTATAAGCCGTAAGCTATTACGTATCTTCTAATCTATACGTCTACTAATTAGTGTCGGTATGCTTTAACCTATTGCAGACCTATAATCACTTTGTTACGGGTATGCTCTTAGGTTTATAGATATCTGTTCCTATTCTATATACGAGGCCTCGCGTACTTATAACACGCAAGAAATGCGCACGTAAGGAATATATACGCACGTGCTACCCCTACCCCTAATAGGTTACCAACATTAACTATAAAGTTAATTAAGATATCGCGCCATCTTTGCATTAGGATTAGTAGTAGTTAAAGTACTCCTTACTTTTTTATATAAGAGGTTTTTCCACGCATATATATCCTATATGCTTAAATATATTTTTGTATATAGTTATATATTATAGGCTAGTAATATACTTGTTAAACAATCTTATAAGTCTTTATATAGCCAGAATGCCCTATTATAAAGGAGTTATATATAAATTCAAGTATCTTAAATTGCAGAGGTTTGGAATTTGGAACTACTATTTTTTATTAATAGTACAATCAATTATTTTAAATTTCGCATTTAGTAAGTATAATATCCTTATACTATCGTTTTCCTATCTAAATCGCTTTTATTATATCTATTATCCATATATTGTTCTTATATTTATATTCTATTAGCTTATTAATTTCTATTTCCTATTTATTAACTTCTAATTTATTTTTATTAAGTTCCATATTTAGAAACATAGGATATAGTTATTTAAAACATTTAGGGGGTAGTAAAATTTATAATTAATTTATAATCCGTTTATTTAAAGCATTTGTAGGTAAGTCCTATAATTATCATATTAATATATTAGGCTTTTAATTAAGTTTGCCCAGTTAGTATATAATTTTAAAGTTAAATTATAAGAGGTATTTAGCCCAATAAATTTGGCGCTATATTAATTGCTTTATAGTTATAAAGTACTGCAGATTCTTATGGTCTATTAATATATATATTAGGAATAACTATAACGGGCGCTCCTTGTAACGGCGCTAGAGCGCGTTACCTAGTCAGGGGTTCGCTTAGGACTTGGCATATATATATGGACGTGGCCTTACCACCTTCTCTTACTCCTTAGCTTAATATCTTCGTAATATAGCTGTATAATTACAGCACCTGTCGTACCGAACGCGTGCTTACGCGTACGGTACACCAACTACGCGTTTACGCGTTCGGTGCACCAACTACCCGCTTACGCGTCTAGTGCACCCCTGAAGCACTGACTAATCAGGGGGAGGTCACATCAGTATATAGACCACGTAGTCTACTTCAATATAAGAGACAGTCACCACCATCCCAAAGAGCATACAATACTATACGTATTTCGTGCCCCGGGATACAACTCACTTATACTATTAAGTTAGTACGAACACTAATCAGTAAACGCGCATAGATTAGCAATCACTTAACACCTCCTACCAAGCGATATACAACAGCGACCACCCGTTTAGACTCCTAGTACGACCTACTAGAAGGTTGGAAGTCAGGGATTACAGACCTATTACCAACTCTATATACTTATTCAAGTCTTAGTACGGTTTACCGGAAGTTTATAGACGCAAATACAGACCTTTACAGAACCCCCTACCCTCCTGCAAACCACTACGGACCCATCAATTAATTTTACAGACTATTACAAGACCTTATGGAAACCCGCTACCCTTCTACAAACCGTTACGGACATTAACTGCCTTTACGGACCACTACAAGACCCCTTCCACCCACTACATACTACACTACACTATATAGTATGGCAGACCTAAGGAAGCAAGTTAATAAAGGCCAGGAAAAGTGGAGGCAGGGAGCCAACCTTACGTCTATACCTGACGTTAACAACTACATCAAATTTAAAGTTCTTGAATACGAATATTTTAAGCTCATGAACGTTGACCTATGGGAGCAATACTAGGAAGACTTTGCGGACTTTATAGAAGCTATCTTTAAAGTATACAACCCTACTACTATCTGTAACCTACGGACCCTCTTACATAACCAAGGTGTATGGGTTAAAAGGAATAAACGAGTTACTGTTACACAGTCCTTATACAACACAATACATAAGAAGGACTAAATGGAATGGACTAAAGAGGAAATCCTAGACCAGTTCCAAGAAACTAAGGAACTCTTTACTTCTTCCAAACTTAATATAATCGCTGGCCTTATACCTAACCCACTTAACCAAACTCGTCCTATAAACCCAAGCAGTTTCGGAATTGATTTTACGGGCCAAAGTACACCCAGTACCCAAGTTACGGACCGCAATACCTATATAACCCAAATTACGGACCGCAATACCCCCGCAAATTAAAATACGGACCAAATTACCCCTATTATCCAAGTTATAGATCCGTAAGCCATATATCCGCAAGCTATAGATCTATAAGTTATAGATCCGCAACCTACCTAAGCGAAGACCTATGGCAAGGAGCTAGCTAACCTGGCCAAGCTCTATACCGACAAATCCAAGTATAGCAGTAAAAACGACAACTTTAACTTCAAACTGACTATCTTTACGGACCTCTACCAGAAGGCTAATATTCCCAAATAGGAATTTAGCCAAGCCTACTCTACCATGCTACATGGCCTAGCCCTTAACCACTACTATACTAACCTTAAGAGCAACCCCCTTGGTGTTCCCTTTAATAAGCTATATAAAGCTACACGCAACTACTTTAAAGGACCAGAATATAAGCGTGATATTCTTACCTAATAGAATACAACCAAGCTACAGACCGTAATTAACAAGAACACTAAAAAATCGACTATAGAGTGCCTATAAATTCTTATCAAAGACCTCCGGTACCTATAGCACGGCCTTAACGCTAAGCTTCAAACAGACGACTTCCTATATAATAAACTTATTACGGCTTGCCAGGAAGTAGAGCCCTACAAGTACGCCTATTACAAGCCTGCAAACACCTTAGCTGGCCTTATTAATGACCTACGCTCCTCTATTGTAATGTACAAAGTCTTAAACCTACTAGGCAGCACTTAAGCCTTTATTACGGATATTTAATATCCATAAACAGACTTAGACGTCTACTTTACGGACCGCCGCTACTGCTAGCAGCACCTATACCAACCAAGTCCTACCCGTAACCCCCGCAGCAACCCCTATACGAAAATATACCCCCGTAGACGAACCAGCCAGAAGTGCTTCGTGTGCGGTAAGGAAGGATGTTGGTCTATAAGGCATACCCAGGAAGAACATAACAAGTCCAGGAAGAGACTTAATAGCTATATTAACTAGTTCATTTTGGAATACAAAGAAAAGGAAGCAGAAGAGCCCCCTAATAAGTTAATAGAAGCCCTTATAATTAACTTTAACTTAGACGCTTAGGAACAAGAGACCTTAGAAACATTCCTAACCACTTTTAAACCTTTTATGGACAGCCAAGCCTTTAATATTACGACCGTATTAGCCGACCGCTCCTTTATATACTTAATTGCACCTAAAAACTGGCCCATAAGCATACCTATTGGACCTATTACAGATGTTACGGACCGCGAACAGGACCCATTTGCATATATTACCACAGAACACTATACCCCTAAGGAATTCTACGGTGTTATAATCAATATAGGTGCCTCTAAGAAGTCTACTGCAGGCTATAGACAATACCTTATATACAAGACCACCACAGATAATAATACGGACATCGATATTACACACACTGGGGCCATAAACGTCTAATTCAGCATTGGCTTAACCGCATTAATTAAATCAGTTAAAGTTAAGACCCCAATTAGCCCAGTTGACTTCCATATAGTAAAAGCGGATACCCCTTTCCTACTCTGCCTTGCGGACATAGATAAGTTATAGGTCTACTATAACAACATTACGGATACCTTAATTGGCCCCGCAACTGCCCTAGAAAGCAAGCATATTACCCTGCCAATTATATAACAATTTGGACACCTGTTCCTTATATAGGGAGAGACCCTACGGACCTATATTTAGGAATCTTTTAACTATAACCCGTGCTACCTTACTAGTACTGAAATCCACCGCCTATACTGCTGTTTCGGCCACCCATTAGCCGAAAAGCTATATAGAGTCCTTAAACGCTCTGGACACAACAACGTTGATAGGAAGGCAATTAACCACCTGACTAAATACTACTCCTTTTGCCAGAAATACGGACGTTTCCTAGGCCAATTTAAGTTTACCCTTTATAAGAACCTTGACTTTAACCATTTAGTATACATAGACATTATATACATTAACGGCAGCCTAGTATTACACATAATTAATAAGGCAACCCGCTATCAAGCCACCTATTAGTTGCAAAATATATCCGCAAAATACACTTGGGACATTTTATGGACCTGCTAGATTAACACATACGTTGGACCCCCTAAGTATATCACCTACAACGCCAGTAGGAACTTTATCAGCAAAGAATTCTAACAGTATGCTATAGCCATGGCTATTTTAACAAAAGCCGTTCCAGTTAAGGCGCACTGGTCTATTAGGCTTATTAAGCGAGCTTACCCAGCTCTATAGAGAGCTTATTAGATTATTATAGACAAGTATAAGGATATCTAAAAGGAACTGGCTTTACAGATGGCCGTAAAAGCCATTAATAATACCGCTGGCCCTAACGGACTAGTACCCACCCTCTTAGTTTACGGAGCTTACCTAAGGATAAGCAACCTAGGCCCCCCTACCCCGTCTATTACAGAACGAGCAGCTATAATACGGAAGGCAATAGCTGAAATAGCCAAATTATAGGCTAAACAAACTATCAATAACGCCCTATACTACCGTAATGGACCTAATATGACCTTAGTATACAACCTCCTACTTAACTCTGAAGTCCTTATATAGTGTGAAAGCGGCAGCTAGAATGGACCTTATTGTCTACTAGCCGTAGAAAATGAGATATGCTGTGTATAGCTCCTTAGCGGGCCAACTAGCTTCAGAAGCACGTCTATAAAACCCTACTTTCGGCCCGAAAACACCCATAACGTCAAGCCAGATGAACTAGAAGCAACCGCTGAACTAGATAAACTAGAAGCAACTGCCGAATTAAACAAACTAGAAGCACCCTTACCTACCCTAGAAGTCCCCCAGAAACCTACTAAACCTACTAAACCTACTATAAAGCGTAGTCAAGGACGCCCCTAAAAACACCCCATAACTAAGAACCCTATAATAGAGAATTACCTAACCTCTACAGGAATAACCGCAAGGCAATCTCCGCCTATAGATATATTAGTTCTAGTATAGGAAACCCTATTTACGGACTTATAACATAAAGAGATTAACGGACTACTTAAGAAGGGTGTCTTTGCAGTTATAACGGAGAGAGACGTTCTGTAAGGCGTCCGTATATTTAACTTACACTTTGTTAACGAGATTAAGCACCCTAGTACTAACAAAGCCTTTAAGAAATTAAGGCTCGTTATATAAGCTTATAATAACTAGGGAAAGGACCTAGTCCTTACACAATCGCCTACAATTTAACGGGTCAGTTAACGGATTATACTCGCACTTACGCCTAGACTACAGCAAACTAAATCTGTAGCCCTTTACTTATGGGACATCTTATAAGCCTACGTGCAGTCTAATACCTACCTAAGTAGGGACATCTTTATATGGCTACCCCTTGAGCTTAACCTACAACCAGGAACAATTTTATAGGTTATAAAACCTCTTTACGGAGTACCAGAAGCTGGAAACCATTGGTTTAAGACATACCACCAATATTATATTAGTAAGCTTAAAATGGAATAGTCGACCTATAACCCCTACCTCCTATACAGCCCATCAAACGGCCTTAGTATTGTTGGACTTTAAACAGACAATACCCTATTCCTAGCAGACCAGACCTTTATAGATGCTAAAGAAACTAAACTACAAAAGGCTAAGTTCTTGGCAAAGCTATAAGAGTAGTTAACTGAGCAGAATCTAATTAAGTTTAATAGAGGCCTAATTATATAAAAGGGCAACCTAATTAAGCTGACTTAGGAACGCCAAGCTTAAAACCTAAAGCCTATTACAGTAAAGCCTACGGACCTTACTAGCTCCCGCGGAGAGACCCGCAAGACTGTAAATATAAAGGACTAATACGTTGCATAGCGTGCAAGAGGCGCCTATATTGCCACAGTCTATCAGCCCAAATCTGCCTATAATTTGTCCTTTATGGCCCAGGCAGTAGATCCATAAGAAGAAAATATTAAGCAGCTTAATAAGCGCATTTAGTGGCAAATTAATAATGCAGCAAGGGGACTTACTTTCGTACCACTGGACCTAAGTTCCCTTAGCTTACTGGCATTTACGGACGCCTCCTTTGCTAATAACAGGGACCTATCATCACAAATTGGCTTTGTAATTGTACTTACGGACTATAATCAGGACGTAAACATCCTATACTAGTTCTCAATTAAATGCAAATGGGTAACCTGTAGTGTACTAGCTTCTAAACTATATGCGCTAGCTTATAGCTTTGATATAGCAGCCACAATTAAATTAACGGTCCAGAAGATTCTATAACTAGAGCAGTTACCCCTAGTTTTATACACCAATTCAAAGTCCCTCTATAACTGCCTAGTTAAACTAGGTACAACACAAGAGAAGAGGCTTATAGTCAACCTAATATGCTTACATTAGGCCTACAAACAATATGAAATCACAGAGGTCAAATAGATCAGCAGCGGAGACAACCCAGCAGACACTATAACTAAGGCAAAGCCGTGTTAAGCTCTAAAAACCCTAATTAACACAAATAAGCTCAATCTAAAAGTTATAGAATGGGTGGAACGTGACTAATAGAGCACTTATAGTTCATTTGCGGCCCGTCGGAAGGCTATATGGTTCCTTTACGGCCCGTTAAAAGGCCGTACAGTTTACTTTACAGACCTTAAGCAGGACTTACAGCCAGCTCAAAGTACCGTCTGGAAGGCAGCCTAGAAGGCACCTTGGGAGGGATTTCCTATATATTTCTTTTGTGTTTTACGGTTCTATTAAAACAATTACGGAGGCTGTATATAGGTGGTTTCATTTTTCAAGTACCGCCAGTGTATAATTACAGCACCTGTCGTACCGAACGCGTGCTTACGCGTACGGTACACCAACTATGCGTTTACGCGTTCGGTGCACCAACCACCCGCTTATGCGTCTAGTGCACCCCTAAAGCACTGACTAATCAGGGGGAGGTTACATCAGTATATAGACCACGTAGTCTGCTTCAATACAAGAGACAGTCACCACTATCCCAAAGAGCATACAATACTATACGTATTTCGTGCCCCGGGATACGACTCACTTGTGCTATTAAGTTAGTACGAACAATAGCATTCGTTCGCTTCGTCTTGGAAGTATTTGTTTAAGTATTTGTCAAGACGTTTGTTTAATAGTTTGAGCCGTTATATTATATTAAGCTCCCTAGTTGTATATAGGCTGCGGTATCTTAGGTTCTCAGGTTTAGGTTTTAGGTACCCTAGGCTCGCGTCTCTTTTTTATTATTACTTTCTTTTATTAAAATGGATCCAATGCAGGCTCTCGCAGATTTATAGGCCCAAGTTGGATAGCTATAGGCGGAGATCCAATTTTTACGTTCTAATTTGACCACCTCCTCTTAACCAAAACCCTCCCTTCTAGACCCCGAAAAGTTCAACGGATATTCTTATAAATTTAATACTTGGCTGCTGTCGATTAAGGTAAAGCTATGGTTAATAGTGCGGCTATTAGTAATACAGTTGCGCAGTTCTACTACGTATACTTAAATCTTAATAGCAGTGTACAGGCAATGGTTTTCCCCCAGCTTGGACAGGCAGAGAAGTTAAATATATAGGATTACGATACGATTCTAGATTAGTTGGTATGGGTATATAATAATCCGAACAAGGTTTAAGAGGCAGAAGATAGGCTGCTGTCCCTACGTTAAGGCAATGATTTAGTACTAACCTATATATTAAAATTCGAACGCGTTCTGTACAAGGCAAGTAGGCAGAATTGGCCAGATATTAATAAGATATTAATATTTAGGAACGGGCTAAGCTCTACTATCCGCAGTGGGCTCAATTAATAGCTTAATTTGCTGAAAATATATTCCAATTTTGTTTACATTGTTTAATAACTAGCTGGCTAATCGTTTTTTTATTCTATAGTGCAACCTTTTAGTAATGGTAACTACCAACGCAGATCGGAGCCTATGGATATTAGTGCTATTAGGATTAATACAGTTAGTATCCCTAGTCCTTAATCTACCCTATAATCTACTAGCCCTTGATCTACCCTACAATCCACTAGCCCCCCTATGGGGCCCCGCGCTTGATCAATGTCACCAGCTTACTAAGAACAATATAGATTGGAAGGACGTTGCACGCGATGTGGTGCACACGACTACTGGGTTATAGACTGTTTATTACAACCATATAGGAAACAGATTGATATAGAGACTCTCCGCTAGTAGAGATTAGAATTAGAATTAGGTATAGATAAGGAAATTCGTTGGTTATAAAGGGGTGAAATTTAATCTACTTTTTCCTGTATATAAGGTAGACAGCACCTGGAGAATAAAGCCTAAGGGCAGGCTTTTTTAAAGGGGGGGTAATGTGACGGCGCTGGAGCGCGTCACCTAGTCAGGGGTTTGCTTAGGACTTGGCATATGTATATGGACGTGGCCTTACCACCTTCTCTTACTCCTCAGCTTAATATCTTCGTAATATAGCATTCGTTCGCTTCGTCTTGGAAGCATTTGTTTAAGTATTTGTCAAGATATTTGTTTAATAGTTCGAGCCGTTACACTCCTAAAAGGTATATATTAGATAAGATAGATAAAGGTTTTACTAATGTCCCATATCGGCAAAATATGGTACCCTTTTAATGGCCTTAATGGTTAGTGGTTAACGCAATCGGCGCGTAGTTGAGGTTATTTAGCAACTTGACCGACTAGCCTATGTTGTGTTTTTTTAACACGCAGCCTATGCGTAGCCTATACGCAACCTACGCGCAACCTACTAGTAATCTGCGCATTTGGTAACCATAATTATATTTACATCTTTTATACTAATAACATATTTTAAATAAATAAAAGCTACTTTAAAGCTATTTATAAGGCTAGCAAAATAAATAATATTATTTTAGATAATTTAATATAATATAGCAATGGTTCTCTTTTACCTATTTACCTATTAACTTACCTACCTACCTACATCGCCTACCTGTCTGCATTGCCTACCTATTTGTATTATCTACCTATCTGTATCGCCTACCTGTTTGTATCTGCCTACCTATTTATATCTGCCTACTTATTAGTATCTGCCTACCTATCTGCATCTACTTACCTGTTTATATCTGCTTACCTATCTATATTGCTTACCTGTCTGCATTGCCTACCTATTTATATCTGCCTACCTGTCTATATCTGCCTACCTGTTAGTATCTGCCTACCTATCTACATCTACTTGCCTATCTATATCTACTTACCTATCTATATCTGCCTACCCGTTAGTATCTCCCTATTTATGCCTACCTGTCTGTGCTACCTTAATTCGATTAATTGATTGAATCGTTTATAGTGCTCGCTGGCTAGTCGTTGTCGTCTAGTGACGGCGACGGTTGTTTAGTTCTAGCGATAGTTGTCTAGCTTTGGCGATAGTTGTCTAGTTTTGGCGACGGTTATCTAGTTCTGGTAACGGTTGTCTAGTTCTAGTAACGGTTGTCTGGTTCTAGCGACGGTTGTCTAGTTCTGGCGACGGTTGTTTAGCTCTAGTGACGGTTGTCTGGTTCTAGCGACGGTCATCTAGCTCTGGCAATAGTTGTCTGGTTCTGGTGATGGTTGTCTAGCTCTGGCGACGGTTGTCTGGTTTTGGCAACAGTTGTCTAACTTTAGAGACGGTCGTCTAGTTCTAGCGACGGTCGTCTGGCTCTAGCGACAGTCATCTAGTTCTGGCGACGGTCGTCTAGTTCTAGCGACAGTTGTCTAGCTCTGGCGATAGTCGTCTGGCTCTAGTAACGGTCGTCTGGTTCTAGCGACGGTCGTCTAGTTCTAGCAATAGTTATCTAGTTCTAGCAACGGTCCTCTGCTAGCTGCCGTTCTAGTGCCTCCCTAGGTAGGAAGGATATAAAAAAAAAAAGAAGGTAAAAAATAAGGCGGCTACATAGGCAGAGACACGTGTAGACGCTATCGGGAATATAGCGGGGACCCGATGCAGAGCTTCGTGTAGAGCCTCCGTACGCAGAGCTTCGCGCAGAGCCTTGTGCAG
>Ga0307507_10001181_pt1 | contig 58111 bp, 12 predicted proteins | sample 7_EM_MG_FD_207223 | JGI IMG/M metagenome (GOLD analysis project Ga0307507, IMG submission 207223) | Populus trichocarpa ectomycorrhiza microbial communities from riparian zone in the Pacific Northwest, United States - 7_EM | ecosystem: Host-associated > Plants > Roots > Unclassified | place... | reverse complement strand
CTAGCAAAATAAATATTATTATTTTAGATAATTTAATATAATATAGCGATGGTTCTCTTCTACTTATCTACCTATTAACTTACCTACCTGCCTATCTACCTACCTGCCTGTATTGCCTACCTATCTACATTGCCTACCTACCTGCATCGCCTACCTATCTGCATCGCCTACCTATCTACATTGCCTACCTATCTGCATTGCCTACCTATCTGCATCGCCTACCTATCTGTATCGCCTACCTGTCTACATCGCCTACCTATTTGCATCTGCCTACCTATCTATATCTGCCTACCTATTAGCATCTGCCTACCTATCTGCATCTACTTACCTATCTGCATCTGCTTACCTATCTGTATCTACCTACCTGTCTGTATCTACTTACCTATCTACATCTGCCTACCTATCTGCATCTACTTACCTGTCTATATCTGCTTACCTATCTGTATCTGCCTACCTATCTATATCTACCTACCTGTCTGCATTTGCCTACCCATCAGCATCTCCCTATTTGTGCCTACCTGTCTATACTGCCTTGATTCGATCGATCAATCAAATCGTTTATAGTGTTCGCTGGCTAGTCGTTGTCATCTAGCTCTAGCGACAGTCGTCTAGTTCTGGCGATGGTCGTCTAGTTCTGGTAACGGTTATCTAGTTCTAGCGACGGTCATCTAGCTCTGGCGACGGTCGTCTAGCTCTGGCAACAGTCGTCTAGTTCTAGTAACGGCGGTCTAGTTCTAGCGACAGTGGTCTAGTTCTAGCAACGGTCGTCTCCTACCTACCTACCTACCTACCTACCTACCTACCTACCTACCTACCTACCTACCTACCTACCTGCCTGCCTGCCTGCCTGCCTGCCTGTATCAGTGTATAATTCAATTTGGGGGAGGGGTCGGCCCGATTAAAGGCCCTAATTATATTCAAACGGTAGTCGTCTAGGGTGCCTCCCTAGGAGGCCTTGATTCGATTTAGTGATAGGCCAATATTAAAGCTCTAGTTTAATTCGATTAATTAATTAATTAAATTATTCGTGGTGTTTGCTAGCTAGTTATTCAAACGGTTGTTATCTAGTTCTAGCAACGGTCGTCTAGTTCTAGCAACAGTCGTCTAGTTCTGGCGATGGTCCTCTACCGGCTACCATTCTAGTGCCTCCCTAGGTAGGGAGGATGTAAGAAAGGAAGGGTAAAAAAAAAATAAGGTGGCTACATAGGGCAGAGGCACGTGTAAAGGCTATTGGGAATATAGTGGGGACCTGATATAGAGCTTTGTGTAGAGCCTCTATACGCAGAGCTTCACGTAGAGCTTCGCGTAGAGCCTCATGCAGAGTCTCTATACGTAGAGCTTCGTGCAGAGCCTCTGTACGCAGAGCTTTGTGCAGAGCCTCTATGCGCAGAGCCTCGTGCAGAGCCTCTATACATAGAGCTTCGTGCAGAGCCTCTATACACAGAGCTTCGTGCAGAGCCTCTATGCGCAGAGCTTCGTGCAGAGCCTCTATGCGCAGAGCTTCGTGCAGAGCCTCTATACGCAGAGCTTCGTGCAGAGCCTCTATGCGCAGAGCCTCGTGCAGAGCCTCTGTACGCAGAGCTTCGTGCAGAGCCTCTATGCGCAGAGCTTCGTGCAGAGCCTCTATACGCAGAGCTTCATGCAGAGCCTCTATACGCAGAGCTTCATGCAGAGCTTCGTGCAGAGCCTCTATACGCAGAGTCTCTGTACGCAGAGCTTCGTGCAGAGCCTCTATGCGCAGAGCTTCATGCAGAGCCTCTATACGCAGAGCTTCGTGTAGAGCCTCGTGTAGAGCCTTATGCAAAGCTTCGTGTAGAGCTTCGTGCAGAGCTTCGTGCAGAGCTTCGTGCAGAGCTTCGTGCAGAGCTTCGTGCAGAGCCTCTGTACGCAGAGCTTCGTGTAGAGCTTCGTGTAGAGCTTCGTATAGAGCTTCGTGTAGAGCCTTATATAGAGCCTTATACAGAGCCTTGTGCAGAGCCTCCAAGTAATAAGACTATATAATAGTTAAATATATAGTATATAACTTTACCTTAATTGCATGTTAAGAAATATATAGTTACTTTTTAAAGTTGCTAAGTAGGTTAACTGCGTGTTAAGGAATATGCAGTTAGCTTTTAAAGTTGTCAAGTAGGTTAACTATATATTATTTAACTTTTAAATATATCAAGTAGGTTAACTGTATATTATTTAACTTTTAAATATGTTAAGTAGGTCAACTGCATGTCAAGAAATATATAGTTAGCTTTTAAAGTTGCTAAGTAGGTTAACTGCGTGTTAAGAAATATGTAGTTAGCTTTTAAAGTTGTCAAATAGGTTAACTGCATGTTATTTAACTTTTGAATGTGTTAAGTTGGTTAATTGCGTGTCAAGTTAGTCAATTGCGTGTCGAGTTGGTTAAATTGCATGTCAATTACGCGAAACGCGAAAACCAAAGTCTACTTAAATCTTATCCTGTGAATATTTTCCTGATATAGACTCTATAGGCCCTATTAAGATACCTATCTTCCCTTACTAGATCTATATAGGTGTAAATAATACTAATAACCTTTTTATCTCACTAAGGCGTTCTAAAATTATTTGCATACGTAATTAAACCCCCTTTATCTTAGAGATTATGGCCTTATATCTTAGCTTAGCTACGGCCTTATAGGCGGGCTAGTATTTCCGCATTATTAGCTTATCTAGCGTAAGTATATTAGTCAGCGGGCTTTCTACCTATGTGGTAAACCTCTAGTACTCCTTATAGCTAAAGAGGGGATCCTTCTATAGGGGGTAGAGCGGGAACTACTTATAAACTGCTTATATAGGATTACTAAGTCCTATAATAGGATTACTAAGTCCTATAATAGGATTACCCTAAGCATATAGAGGAGGCGTAGAAATCCTAAGCCTATAAGGTTAAGCCGTATAACCTTATTATCGGCCCTACCTAGGTGGTAGGCCTCTATGCGTTTTAGCTAGATGTTAGTCTTAGGCTATATCTTTAAATAGAGGGCCTCCTTTAGCACCTCCTGTGCGTAGGAGAGAAAATAGCCCTTTCCTTTCTTTAGGAAGCCGGCGATTAACCGTATAAACGCATAGGGTAGGTAGCTAAGGTAGGCTCCTGTTATTATGTCTGTATTTTAGCGTCTAGCCTATCTAATTTAGGTCTCCTTAACGCCGCTAAGCTTAGCATGCTAGACACTCTGCTTATAGGCACTATAGGTCTTTTTCTTTAAGTAAATTCCTACCCCCTAAAATATCTTTTTATTCTATTTAAACTGCGTATAATAGCTTAGCGGCCATTATAGTACTTTAATACTGCTAGGGAAGATATATAGGTTACAGTAGTCCTTTAGCTGCTAAAAGGATAGGAAGCTTTTAGCGCCATCTTTACCCTAGCGGTTAAAGAAGTAAAAGGCTATTATAAAGAGGGGGTAGAGGATAGGGTTAGCGTTCCGCATATAGCCTATATACTTAACCTTACCGTGCTAATTCTACTTCTCTTATATTATTAATATAATTATACACAGCACTAAATTATCTGGTTTAGGCCCTTTATTCTCTAGTTTAATAAGAATAAGGTTAGTAAGCTAAATATCCTATCTACTTTTACTATAGGTAATAGTAGTATAGCCTATAAAATAGGTTAGAAAATAGTAGCTGTATAGACTAGATAGGGCATATATAAACCTAATAAATGCTCAGCTATAGTTTAAAGGTAAGACTTAACTAAACTTAGCATCTTAGAGCCCGTCTCCTAGCACTAAGTAATCGCCTTTTTAAGCCCTTTAACATTATAGCCGCTAGTAATTGTAAATAGGCCTTAATTAATAAAGTTAACGCATTAAATCTAGTCCTTATTATAGTAGATACTATCCAGTACTGCTAAAAGCTTTGCCCCCTATAGCGGCTGCAAGGTCTTACCTTCTAACTACTACGCGTAAAGCTTGGTAATAGTGGAGACGTAGCTATTTATAACTAAGTATTGGACTATTTCGTTAAATAAGGTATCTAGGGCCTCCTTGTCCTATACCTCCCCTTCCTCCTTTACAGCTTCTTCCCCTATGCCTACGGCTGCCCCTGCGGATGCCCCTATAGATGCCCCTACGGCTGCCTTCCTAGCTGTCTTCTACCTCTTCTTTACCCACTTACTATCTTTCCACATTTCTTTTAGTTTTAACTTCTGTTTTTAATAGTCAGCAGCCTATAATTCTTAGTTAACAACTTACTGCTCTAAAAATAGGTAAAACTTATCTTCTATTACCTAGGCGCCGTCCATATTACCTTTTAGTCTTACATACTAGTCTTCCCACTCTTTCTACTTTGGCTTATACGCCCTTATAGTATTTTTCAAGCGCTAGGCCTTATAAATATTGTATAGCTGTACCATCTGGGCCTTAAATTTATTCTAAAGGCTATTAGAGAAGAAGGCTAGGGGGGCTTCCTTTAACTATAAAGTAGACCGTAGGGTAAGAAGATTCTTAAAAGACTTTATATCTACAAATATCCGCAAGAGGTTAGGGGGAGACGTATAAGCACAGCGCGGGTAAATAAAGCTACCGAACGCGTAAATATTAAAGGGGGAGGAGAAGAAGAGAGCTCTATATTATAGAATTAGAATTACAGCAGGCCTTTCTATATAAAATTAGAAGCCCTGCGTAAGCTAGCGTGGGCACAAGAGTAGGAGAGGGTTGGAAAATAGATTATCGAGGCAACGGTGAGGTCAAAGGCGCGCTGAGGCCCTCTATACTAACCTAGTACTAACCTAGGCCTCAAAAACGCGTCCAAAAAGTAGGGGCCACCACCAAAGGGGGGGGGGGGGTGATATTTGGACGATATGCCGCGGACCTTAGGGGGTCGTGCGTAATCTAAGGTTACGCTAAGCTTAACCCCGACCTCCGATACCCTAGTATAGAGACGAACCGATAAGGGAGGAAGGGTTGCAAGCCTAAGGAGCTTATAAGGAGGTGCCAAGGACTAGCCGAAGGCTAGCCTTGGCAGCCCCTAAGAGCTCCCATGTGTGCACCTGAGTAAGGGGCAAAAAGTACCCTTACAAAACGTTAAATTATAGCACGTTTAGAGCAACTCCTTAAGTTAAAAATTTAGTAGCTTATTAAGGCAATTCGTCTTAAAGAAGCTATCTAGCCGCCTTTAGAGAATAACTAAACTATTAGTAAGAATGGCCCGTTAAAGCACTAAATTATAGGCGCTTATTCTAGCTAGTCGCTATAGAAGTAGTCTTATATATATATAGTTTTTTTAATAAGCTGTTAGTAAAGTATAAGTAAAGGCAGGATATTATATGCTTTAGTAGTCTAATATCCGTATACTTAATTGCGTATTTTAGAAGCTTATAGGTATTAATAACCTATAAGAACGGATATAATTAAAGAACTCCACACTACCGCTTTAAGGAACTTAATTATTAGTAGTAGAACTTAATATATCCGTAGAGAGTAATATCGCTATTGGCTAATATCCGTTAGTAGGTAGCTCTAAATAATCTAATATATGCTAATTTTGCATTGCGATATATATCTTTTAAGAAAGCCATTATACGGATATCCTTAATATATTCTAGAAATTGCTACAGAGGTAGGTTTTATACATATTACTTAGCCTTACTATCTACTTTAATATTATATTTATCGCGGATATAGAGTAGGAATAACGCAATAATATAAGCATTAAAGCTATAGAGAATTAGCTCTTCTATATAATAAAATAGGGCCTTTTTTCTAGAAATATTGCGCTATCCTAGGTGGTTTATATACGTATAGAGCGCTAAAAACTTCTACGCGGCTTCCTCGCCCCTATAAAATATACGTATAACTATATATAGGAAGTTTAATTGCATATACTATAGCCCTAGAATAGGCAACACCCACTTATAGCTATTATACGCGCATTCCGCCTTAACTCGCTCCTCTTTATATAATTAAATAAGCTTTACGGTCTTCTAATCTCCGTATACTAGAAGTAGCCAGTTATTAAAAGCAGTTTTATAATTATAATATAGTTAGTTTAGGAATATATTCTCTGTTATATAATAGTTACCATTAATAAAAGCTTTGCTATTAAGAATAAGCCCTAGAGTTATATACTCTATCCTTCTATAAGGTAAAATATTAACTACTGGTATACGTGGATGTTTAATATCCGCGTTAGAGTTAAATATACCATTAACCATAGTAGAATATATATATTAAATAGCGTCCGTAATAAAATTTATAGATATCCGCTTTTAAAAGTTATTAAATTTACTTATAGCTATATTAACAACCTTATCTAGCTTAAGTTAGCGGGTATTATTTAACATTGACTGCTTAAAGCCCCCCTTGGACATATATACTCTACGGAAGATCTTTTTAGTAGTATATAAATTAAACTTACTAATCTCGCCGATAACCTAATATCAAGTCTTTTAGTAATAATTAAAGTTATTATAAATAATATAGATATTATTATAGATAGACAGAGACTTAATTAGTTTCTTAAAGGTTATTAGCGCTAAAAGGGTTAGTAGAATTAATAAAACCTTTCTTAAAATAGTTGGCTAGCTCAAGATTTTTAGTATTGTTAAGAGTCTTATAACTATTAATTAGGCTAAAGCTATATAGAAAAGATAGTACGCGGCGCTTTATAGTAAGTACTTAAAGATATAGACTAAGTAAATAGGTAAAACTGTTTATGCAGTTTTAGGCAAACCCTATTAGGAATATAGAGGTAACTATAACTATATATCCACCGTGCGTATCCCAACTATATTTCTCTCTATTTAGTACAAATATCTCCTTAATAAGCTAAAATAGTAGCGGACCGTACTACTAAATAAACTTAGCTGCATTCTTAAGGTTAATATCCTTAAACTCTATATCTAGAGTCTATATATTAAAGAAGCCACACTATAACTACAGTTAGCGAAGCTCTTTCCGGATATAGCGGATAGTATAAGTTACTAGCGTTATATAAGTATTAGGCGTATTAATAAGTTCTTCTTATATTTCCTTATCCTCTAGTAAAGAAATAAGTAGGTCCCTTACTTTTTTCTTCTTTCTATTACCTCTATACCTATTCTTACTTTCTAGACGGCCTAGGCTTATAACTATTAAACGAACGATTAGGAATAAGAACTCTGTCTATTAAAGAGGGCCCTAGAAGCTCTCTTTATATATAAGGTAGGTCTAGGCAACTAAGACGAATACCACATGCAACTAAGACAAAATAGGTAATAGAAACAGATAGTAAGATATAGGTACTAGGCATCAAAAACAGTAGTAAGATAGTAGTAATGAAATCCGATTCAGGTCGACACGAAGGCCTTAGTATTAGGACTCTACGAGAAATCGTTCTCTCTTAAAGGACAATTATCTATACCGAGGACTAGTTGTATTGGATTTGTACCTCTACATATAAATCCAAGGATGGGCTCGAGGCTGGTAATAGTAAGTACCAATTTTTTTTTTTGAGAAATCAGCACTTTAATAGAGCTAACTAACCTTCTAGTAAAGCCGGTGTGGGTACGAAGGCCAATTTGACGATAGAAAAAGAGTAAATTTTTCCAAATTCGAAATTAGTCTATTGCACAATTGTTTCCAGCGTTATGGAGGGTTCTGGCTATAGACTCCATTACCATCTGTTCCGAAACGTACGGCTCTTCCTGTGCTCGACTACAACGGATTTTAGGATTAGAACAAATACTCGTTGATCAAGCCCCATTCTTTCCTTTAATGAAGCCGTGATTCGAACAAGTGATACCGATTCATCATCATGGGGTACCCACACGCTCACTGAATCTTCTCTAGTTCGGGACGTAGTTTTCGAAAGGTCTAAACCACCATTCACAAGAAAGTGAGAGGCCTTATCTTGCCCCGAGATCGCTCGAATGCCACAAACTTCGTCCGTTGAGGATCTGGAAAGAGAGAGTACTACTAAAACACAGGGTCCTTCAACTAGACTATGGGTCAACTCGACATACATAAGCCCTTTCCCGCTAAAGATAACAGTTTGTGTCTTCGGATCTAGCTCCAATGGTTGGAGAGGGGTGTCCGCAAATACTCTTCCGACATTCAAGCTGTGGTGTTGTAATGTATTGGATACCACATGAACAATCGGAGAATAACCTGACTGTAAATGCCATAAAAGAGGCACCCTCTCGAGACTCAGATATACTTTTTGCAGAGGTTTGTCCAGACATGGCAACAAACAAATCAAACAAATATAAGGCCTTCGGTTTGTTTGATTTGAGGTTTTTTAGCACCCAATTTAATTTATTTGATTTGTTATATAATTAGAGGCCTAATTTAATTAATTTAATTTGTGTTTAATTTGCTATCTAGTATATTAAAGTCTTAGCATGGTGGAGGTTAATATAGCCTTATCTAGGTGCCCTAAATTGTGCCTAGATTGTCTCTCCCTAATTACCCTTCTGCCTAATATTATTACCAGTATTAATATAAGGTCGCCTAATTATTTAGAGGTGGTTAAAAAGGTTAGGGTAATAATGCTTGTAATTAGCTAGGCGTTAAAATAATAGATGCGGAGGAGGGAGAAGGTGCTTTAGATAATACTACTAAACGCTAAATTGTTACTATAACTTTACTAAGAATAAGGTAATCTTACTACTTAATTAGGCGCGCTTTTAAAGGCTAAGACAATTAAAGCTTTGGTATAATTAAAGCGCTGCTATTATTACTGGCTTTAGCTTTAAGCGGTGTGATAATATTATATTACTAAGTTTACTAAATATCCTCTTATAATTGTAGCTGGTAGCTAGTATAGTAAGGATATTAAGCGCTAGCTGGCTAAGGCGAGGAAACTTAGTGTGATAATATAGCTAGTACTTAATAGGACTATTTGTAAGCGGGTAGCTGCTATTAAGTTAATTAAGAAGTTTCTACTTCTTATATTTATTGCTAGGAAGATTATATATTAATTAAGTACCCGTAGCAATAGCCTTAATATAATTGTCCCTACTAGAATACGCGTATATAGGAAGAAGAGGTTCTATAGAAGTATAAGGTGTTAATTGTAGTAGGGGCCGCTGCTTATACTACTGCTAAAGCTTTAAGAACTAATCCTTATTTTGCTCTAGCTATTTAGGGTATTTAACCTAAGCGTTTTTATAGTAGTTCTTAAGGTAAGGATAAAGGATAACTGCAGTGTAATATACTAGCGTTTTATTAAGTAGCTTATAGTACTTTTAAAGCTTTAGCCAACCACTATTTATATTAGTTTAATAGTAATCCTCTAAGGCCTCCTAGTATTTATAATCTTTAACTAGAGCTTCTCTTATATAATCCTTTATTTCTTTAAATAGTTTAAGTAGCCATTTAAGCGTTAAAAGAACCTCCTAAATAGCTCTATTCCTGCCTAATTTACTATAGTCTTCTAGTAGCTTTATAGCCTCCTTAAGCGGTTAGAGGATTATAATATAACTATTAATAACGCTCCAATTATAATTGTTTAAACTATTGTTTAATATAAAGCTTCGCAAGGAAGGGAGAGGGTTATTTTGTGCCTAAGCTAATATAGCTTTAGTATTATATCTATTAATTATATAGTAAGTGATTAAATTAAGTGGTTAATAAAGTTCTACCGCTTAAATAAAGGTATTAAGATAACTGTTCTACTGTGTTTTTACTAGCTTAATTAACTATTTAGGAGTGAAGCCTTTAACTAGTAGCTGTTTATTATCCTTAGCTTAATACTGTTTAAATAATTAATAAAAAAAGCTAAGGAGTACTAATAGTATATATAAGATTGTATAGAGTGCCTAAAGGACCTTCTTGGCGCCACTTTTTAAGGAACCGCTCTTTATCCTATAGAAAGTGTTAGTAAGGTTATTTAGGTGATAGAGGTTAATATCTACTTACTAGTAAGTTCTCTTAAATATTTTTAAAGGCCTTTTTATCCTTACTAAATAAAATTAATTATGCTATGCGGTTAAGTATATAGCCTAAATACTGGATCCGTTTAAACTTCTTATTAAATTTATATATGGTAGAAAGCTCTTATATAGTAGTATTGTTATTTAAGGCGTTATTAGTAATAAAGAAGCCTAGGCGTTTACTTATTATACCAAATTGCTTCAGGATATTATTTATTACCGCTATATAATTAATGCTAAAGTACCTACTAAGCTGTTCTGGGAGGGCTAGTATATAATCTACTACGTAGCTGTTCTTATCTAGATAGTGTATATATATGCTAGTAAGGGTATAGCGATTATTTTAAGTTGTCTAGCTATTAAATAATAAGTATATCTTTGTTATGGCGCCTTAGAGTTTTATTTAAATAGCAGAAAGAAAGGCTTTAAAGTTAGTAAGGATATAATTATATACTAAGTTATAGGACTTTTAAAGTACGGTAAGGGCTTCTTTACTAGTAGTATCAATTATTATTTAAAAGGCAGGATTCTCTACTTCTTATAGTGCTTAATTGCTTTTAGTAATCTAGTTAATTACTATATTCCTAAACTTCTTTATATTAAAGCTGCTGATAATATTATTTGCAATCGCCTAAGGACCGTTATATAAAGACTATAGTATCTTAATTAGTTTTTGTTTTTTTATAATTAATTAAGTAGTAATAATAGGTTCTTCTTTAGTATACCTATATCCAATTATATCCTTCTTTAAGTAATTAATTATACTACTTATGGTAAAAGTGGTTTAATAGAGGCTAGTTAATATCTAGTATAAATAATAGTAGTAGTAGAAAAAATATTCCCACTTTGTTTAATAGTGCTAAATTTAATAGCTGTACTTCTAGATCTAACTAGGCTTGCCTTAAAGATTAGAAAAAGGCTTTTAGAAGTTGTAAAGGCGTTAGAAGTTAATCCTATTAAAATATATGCCGTTATTAGGTATATTATCTAGGTCCACTAGAGTAGAGGAGACTAAGGGTGTAATACTAAGGGTAATAGTACTAGTAGGTGTTATAATCGCGCGTAGATTATCTTTAGTAAGGTTGCTGGTTATACTAGAAGAAGGGCTAAGGCTAAATTTACTAATATAAGGCTTTTGGTAATAATCTTATAGAGAGGTAGTTGTTATAGAGGATATTAATTAGGGATAATTTTAATAGTAGGGGATTATTGTTCCGCTCTAGGGTGCCCTAAGTGTGACGGCGCTGGAGCGCGTCACCTAGTCAGGGGTTCGCTTACTATGCTTTGCGAAAGTATTGCGAAAATCAAATTAAGCGAGCCCCGCCCACACAGCATTGAATTTAGGTGATCTTACCATACAAATTGTATGACTACCACGCATACTACGCTTGCAACGCTTATATCTGCCTTCTATGCCTAAAAGGATTCCTAAATGGCAGCTCTATTAAATTTTGGTAGCTTTTTTATTTGATTGGATGGTCAAATGTATTGCGGCAGCTACAAAGTTATACCTTTTGACTATATACCGTATCCAGCTTAACTTGGACCTCTATGGAGAGCCATATCCCCCCCTAAATCTTAGAATTGGGCGGCCAAGTGATATATAAGCAGAATATAAGCAAGTTCGTGATATATGACATCATGGTATTGGGTGTACTAATTACATATATAGGCGCTTTTTGCCTACCTAGAGGATCGCCCTACTGCCTACCTTAATAAGATGGCCTGGTTCCTATAGGACGATTGCAATATTGCAGTATTAATATCGTTAATATGGAGGGCTCTTAAGCGTAATAGGTAGAGTAGGAAGGTTGTATAGCGTAGAGCACAGGAGCAATCTAAGGATCTTTTGCTGCCTAGAAGGGACGCTAATGCACATAGGACTCTAATCGCCTTATATTTATTGACGAGTCAGGCGCCAATAAGAGGACTGGTTATAGGAAGTTTGGTTAGAGCCCTATAAACCTTCCTGCGATTAATACAGTATCAATTAAGCGCTCAGAACGGTGGAGTATTTTACCTGTATATTTACTTAACGGCTTCCTCCCTGGGACTCTTATATGGCAAGGCTTAATTACTTCTAAAATATTTAATACCTGGATTAAGTCTTCTATTTTGCCATAATGTATACCCGGTTATACAGTCTTGGTATTAGATAACGCCTTAATACATAAGAGTTAGGTAAGAGAGTAATTATATATATATTATAACTATATAACCTAACTAGGTATAGGAATTTGTGGAGCTCTACGCTGCCGCTAATATCTCTATTAAGTATCTTCCTCTATACTGCCTAGAGTTTAACCCAATTAAGCTTTCCTTTTACAACTTAAAGGTATGGATTTAACTAAACGTTCACTTAATTCAGGACTATAAAAGCTTTGGTATGTTCCTGCAATTTGGATTATAGTGTATAGGAATCCGTTGCTTAGCTTAAGGACACTTTTAATAGGCTGGCTACCTAGTAGAAAACTAGTTAGAAGTGCAATCTTTTAAATTTAAGTGGTGCCCTTATAGAAATTAAAAACTTACTGTCCCTTTTAGTTTGCTTGAAAGGTCTTAAGCTTACGCCTTAATTAAGGCAGGAGGCCTACTGTAAGGCTTAACTTATTTACCTATGCCTACTTGGATATTCCTAAGCGGAGCGCCTCTAAGTTATAGAAGTTATTAATAAGTGTATTAAGAACAGTCTCAAGCTCTACTATAAGCTTTGGAGTTGCCTAGCTAGGTCACCTTTTTACCTAATTAAAGAATTCGCGAAGCCTCTCCTTAGAATCTGAGTCGCTATTAATAGGGCTAGTTGGCGGCGCTACTAGCGTTGCCTATATAGTAGCTACTGGCGTTAGAGTTACCGGAGGCTGCTGAGGTGCTTATATAGGTGCCTGGTATGGATTCTGTTGCACTCTGGTAGTTATATAATAGGTAGGTGGTGGCCCTTAGGGGGGGTAGTTGGGTTAACCGTAGGGAGGATAATAGCCAAAATCGTCGGCTCCTGCTTGAAAATAGCCCCCTGGCCCGTGCGCCCGCCAAACCCCCCCTCTACCACTACCACTACTGCTACCTCCCGTGGCCCCATTCTTGGTTGAAAGGCGTACGGTAAGCGGCGCAGGAGGCTTCTCTTTAGAAGCCTTGCCGTCCTTAATTTGCTTGCCCCAGGCCTTTAATACAAAGTGGTTAACTGGGTAATGGAAATAGGGCAGCTCTGCATTCCTATTTACCTAATAAGTGCCTCCATTATTTAAACAGATCTTTAATTAGCAGGGCTATTAGAAGGCTACTAAAGGAGCTAGATTTCCTATAAGAACTTTTAATAAAATATTATCGGGTAGAGAAAGGCGCTAGGTAATAGTAGCACTTAATCTACCCTTCTTCTTAGGTGTACTGGATATAGCTCCAGCCTTAAGAATATTTGATAGAAGTGTATTTGCTAGCAAGGCTCTCTAGAGCGCCTTAACACCAAGGGCGTAGGGAGAGGTATATATTAATATAGTTTCCGGTATAGGCTTTTTAGTTAATGTAACTACTACCTCTACGTGTAGCCCTTTCCTGCCCTCTATATGCCACGTTCTTATAATCTGAAAAAGGTTATAGACGTGCCTAGTAAAGTAAATGTCTTGCGGTACCATATTGCGAGCCATAATGCGATTGTAGGAAGCTGTTTCCCTAATAGAGTACTTATCCTTAAAGGATCTACCTGCTATATTGGCTTTAACCTTATCAATCCAGGAACCAATCTTGCTAAGAAGCTCTCCACCAACTATGCGCTGCGTAGAAGTAGAAGCAAGATCTTCCTCTCCTACCCGAGCTTTCCAAATTGCTATATAGTATTGAAATACTACCTTAGGCTCCAAGGGAGCTGGCGAGCTTGAATATATCGTAAGAGCTTCCTTAGGTACATCCTTTTGTCTTAGCGGAGGCTTTAAAGCCTTTAAAGTCTTTACTAATTTAGTAGGCTTCTTCTTAGAGGTTGACTTTGGATTTAAACTCTTCTGGCTTAAACGCCTAGTAGGCTTCTAAGTACGCTAAGTCGACTTGGACGCCTTGGTAGCTCTAGCAACTTGTGCAATTTTAACAGCTTTAAGAGCTTTAGTGGCTCTTTGACTTGGTTAAATAATACGCCCACTTGCTGTTTTAAAGCCTACTTCCTTATCTAGTGGCTCTTAAGGTGGCTGGTGAATATCTAGATTAACTAGGCCTGCGTTGTCTTTGTCTTCGTCGTCTTCGCCCTGATCTAAATCCTTATCTGACTCTTGGGCCTCCTCGTCCTCTTCCTCCTCCTCATCCTTATCCTCGTCCTTATCCTCTTCCTCCTCACCAGAACTAAGCGGTTGAAGTGGGCAATGAGCTAGAATAGTACGGAGGCCTACATGCAAAGGGGCAGTAGTATTACGCTTGGTTACCTAAGGAGACTTTGTAGATTGACTGGCAGCTCGTTTCCAAAGGCTATCGCGGTTTACCATTGCGCCTGCAACACCAGAAAATTGAGCTATATAAGCAATACAATGTAATACTTAAGCTTCATAAGTAATTAAAGAACAGCAAGCGTAGTATGCGTGGTAGTTATACAATTTGTATGGTGAGATCACCTAAATTCAATGCTGTATGGGCGGGGCTCGCTTAATTTGATTTTCGCAATACTTTCGCAAAGCATAGTAGGACTTGGCATATGTATATGGACGTGGCCTTACCACCTTCTCTTGCTCCTCAGCTTAATATCTTCGTAATATAGCATTCGTTCGCTTTGTCTTGGAAGCATTTGTTCAAGTATTCGTCAAGACGTTTGTTCAATGGTTCGAGCCGTCACACTAAGGGCAGGTTAAAACTTAATACTAAGACTAATATTACTACCTTTTCTTACCTACTACAGCACTATATAAAATAGCAAACAAATTAAACAAATCTAGGGCTTTAGATTTGTTTGATTTGCTATTTTCTAGAGCTTTAATTTGTTTATTTAATTTGCTAATTAAGTAAATAAATTAAATCAAATCGGCCAAATTGCTTGATTGTTGCCAACTCTGGGTTTGTCTACGGCGTTCTCAATGGGAATATGGAATGGCGTTCCGCCAAAACCCTACAAACGCATGTAGGTATCCCGAGGCCCAGCCTGGAAAAGAGGCAGTGCAAGAACAGTAGACTTTTGTTGATGATCCTGGCAATCCAGAATCGCCAGCACCCGGCGGCCCAGTGTAAGGGGACTTTGTAGACAGGGGGCTATAAGGACACGATTGTGGAACAGGATAGATTAGTAAGAGAGACGAATCCTTAAGGAGGTAAGGCCTCTGGGATCGTGGAGACTATATACTACAGGCACGTGCCTCCAGCACGTGACCGGCGACCATCTAAGGGGCGTCTGGAGGTTGTCCTGAAGGCAACCCAAGGTGTCCGCAATAATATCCCTTACATTACTCCCCCCCTTCTTGCGGTCGGCCCCCAATCGCCATTACCTTATAGTAGGGAGATTATAAGGGCTTGTCCTAAAAGGGGTTTAGAGAGATATTGGGGAGATATTAGTGTTATAGCAACACAGTCAATCGAGGCACGAGCGCCGTAAAGAACGTATGCAAGCCTATACAATTGGATTGTCTATCGACGAGGATATTAAAACTAAGGAGAAGAAGAAGGTCGTGGAATGGACACGTCTATATACACGCGCCAAGGCGTAAGCGAACCCCTGACTAGGTGACGCGTACCAGCGCCGTAACATTACCCCCCCCTTTTAAAAAAAGCTTGCCCTCAAGCCTTGTTCTCTAGGTACAGTTGGCTATACTAAGGAGAAAGAGGCCTGTCCTCCTAGTGGTCTTTAAAGCTATCTTCCAACTCTGCGTCCAATATAACCTTGTTAACGCTCTCTTCCTATAGAGTAAACCTTTAATGGGCCCTAGGGGAGGTTAACCGATTTCTTGCAGGTGCTAGCGGATAGTGGTTAATCCAATAGTTAGAGGATCCGCAGCGAATATATCTACCTAAGATTCGCCACTCTTCTCTTCTTGTGGGGGAGGTTGATTGAGCTTACTAAGAGGTAGTTATAAGGTTATAAATGTTAACTGCTGAGAGATCCATCTAATCCTTGTTTAAACTTTAATGGGGGGTTAGTTAACTAGCTCCGTACAAACCCTAACGGCGAGAGAGTTGCTAAACTACTAAGATAAAAGCTAAGTAGGTAGTTAGCAGGTTAAGCTAATATAAAAGGGCTTTATAAAGGACTGGAGACAGCCTAGGCGATAATCTTATTTGCATCTGCCCAACCTTAGCCCTTTACTTTATATAGCAGGCGCTTAAACTTGGCTATATAGCCTAGGAGAGGTTAATCTCCCTACTTAATTGTCTAAAGAGCGTCCTCTGCTTCTTGTACTGTATTAGGGTTGTTGTTAACCCTCTCTAGCTATTCTAGAATTGTCTAATAGTTTTAGCTCTTCTGCTTTTCTGCGTGCAACAGCTAAGGGAGAACTATTGCTTGTACTAAGGATTTGAGATTGCCGTACACGTAGTAGAACTGTGCTATACTGTCCCTAATAGCTTCTCTGTCCACTTAAAGCTTTGCTTTAATTTCTAGCAACTAGACCTTAAACTTATATTGCTTGCCGTTAAACTTCATAGGATCTGGGAGCCGTGGCTTCCTATATAAGGTAGGAGTAGTAGCGGTAGAGCAAAGTTAAAGCAGCTCTGCGCGTAGTTGCTAGTTCTCAACCCGTAGCTAATTAATATCGTTTTATAGACGGTTGAATATTGGCTAAAGGTTGGCCTGTACAGCGCTAATAACCTGCTGTAGTTAAGGGTCCATAACGAAGGTAAGAAAGAAATAGGAAAATAGAAAAATAAAATTAATAAAAGGTTAGAGTAGGGCGGTTCCGATAAGAGGCCTATAAGGTAAGCTATAGGGTGTTAAATTGGAGAATTAATAAACCAATAAACTAATAAGTCTATAAGGGGTGCCTATATAACTATAGGACTTCAATAATGCTTTAAGCGATGATTTAATAACAATAAATAATAACAATAATTCAATGAACCATGAGCCCAAGCCTTTATACAAAATGGGGAGTTTTAATATAATGTTACAGCGACGCAGTTAATTAAGGTACGAGCGCCGTAAAGAACGTATGCAAGCCTGTATAATTGGATTGTCTATTAACGAGGATATCAAAACTGAGGAGAAGAAGAAGGTCGTGGAACGGACACGTCTATGTACACGCGCCAAGGCGTAAGCGAACCCCTGACTAGGTGACGCGTACCAGCGCCGTAACAATTAGTATACTGCTGTATATTATCTATCTATCTAACCCCTACTTTAAACTCCTAAAAACCTTAATAAGGAAAAAATATAACTAAAGAAAAGATGTAAGGATTGCTAGGAGACCCCTTAGAAGCCTACTGGAAATATACTAGTAACTACCTAGGCTAACCTAAGGATTTTTATACAACTCTACTTCTAAGCCTTTATGCCGGTCTATAATTAATTACAAGTATTATAGGCAATTTGGTGTTCCTAATATGGTTCTATAGGACCTTTTAGTATAGGATTTAATGTACAGAGCCTTGGCTTGCCGTTATCTTTAACCTTTAAGATATTAATCTATAATCCTTTTTCGTTGGTTCTATACTATATATTTAGTGTAGCTTTACTGCCTAGTAAACAGAAGGGATACTTTGTAATAGCGCCTCTAGCTATTATATAATTTGTTAAGAACGTCTATAACGTTATTCTTTAATACTATAGTATTGTTTAGGTATAATTTCACCTATATACATCTGTAATTGACGTCTTAATTGCCTTCCCTGGCCGCGTAATTAGTTTTTATAAGAAAGTAATGACTAAATAGCTTATACACGTATTTCCTTCCTTCTAAATTACGCTATTATAATAGAGTTATATTAGCAAGGTTGCGGCTATTTACTAAAAGGGTATTAGGAGGTAAAGTATAGAGATACCTTATTTTCCATCATCGCCCTTTATCCAAATTTAGACGTATCTTTAATATATTATTAAGATTTTCTTTTTTTCTAATATTAATTTAATATGCCTCTTTATTCTTTTACTAACTGCTCTTTTAATCTAATTCCATAGCATATTCTAGCCCTACTGCTGTATATGGAACTCTAACCTCCACTAACCTGCAATTAGTGCTAGTCCTACCTAAATGACTTTATATACACGTCCTTAAAAGACTAGAAGTCTAATAAAAAGATTCTAGATGCTTACACTAAGACCTACTATATAAGGTCTAACACCTTTAGTTTTTATAATTAATACATATATACCAAGAGCGGTAGTTGCATTAAGGTAAGCTTTCCTATCCTTAATAGATTTCTATTATTAACTTTAGGCTTTAATATAGCCTAGGCCTAAGTAGCGACAATCCTTTAATGTCCTTAACTACTATATTGCCTAGGCTCTCTCTTATTTTAGCACTAACGCTAAATATCTAGGTTAAATTTAAGACTATGCCATAGCCATCTATACCGCCCATAATTCCTAGCAAGCTAGCTAGCAACGCCTAATAAGGAAGCAAGGTTGGTATACTAAGGATAGGGTAAAGGATGGGGGTAATAAGAAGAAGGTTGCCGTTTACTATAAAAAGGAGTTTACGTATACGCGTTAAGTTTTAAAAGAGCATAATATAATGCGGTATTAGGTAGGTTACCCTTTAAGTACCTAGTAGATAGGTAACTAATAATTACCATAGCAAGGTCTTAGTAATTCTGGTTTTTACTAGCTAGCTAACATCTCTGTTTATTCTAGGCTTAAGCGTATCTTTATTAACTATAAGCTTACGCCTTAAGAACTTTATTAGTACTAGTTTGGGCCTAATATTAGTGTTAAGCGTTTAAGGATCTCTGCTCTATCTACACCTTATTAGCCTGTCCCTGTTTTTATACCTACCTATACTCCTACTAAGGGATCTAGATCTAGATCTTATTCCTATTAGCTATTACTTAGTAGGCTAATGGATACTAATCCTGCACCTAGGGATAAGGCATAATAGCTTTTAATTTAGGCATTTGGGATTAATTCTTATATATAGTAGTAATTGGGAAGGCCTTATAAAGCATTTAGGAAGGCATAGGAATACTATTCCTAATATAGACTAATAAATAGGAATATAATTCTAGCAAAATACCCTATTAATTCTATGCTATATATGTAAAAAGGCTAAGGATCTGTCCTGCCTTAGGCCGTAGCCTTAATTAATCCTTATAGTTTCTAGAGCTTGTCTATTCCATATCTAATTTAACCTATTTACTCTTTAGGGCCTCTCTTAGCCTACCGTAAGCTTTCTTTATAGGTTGCAATAACACTATAGTATTAGAGCGCTTTCTATAATTTGTAGATTATGGACCTTAGTCCTAATATTCTTTTAGAATATCTTTATAATAATTAAGGTAATCCTCTAGTTCCTATATAGAGTCCTTAATAGGCCAGCCTAGCCATTTAACTTTATATTAAAGCTTGTTCTTAACAGACTTATAACATAGTATAGCTTTAACCTTATACCACTCGCCTACTACTTTAGGGTATTTAATTAGGTCTAGACGGAAGTTCTTTTCCAGTAGTGGTCTATACTATAGCTCTAGTAAATTTATATAAAATACTAAATATATATAGGCCATAGATAGGGGTAGCTAGAGATAGTAGGCTAGCTTACTAATTTATTCCTTAATTTAGAAAAGACCTAGGTATCTTATATTAAGCTTCTTTAATAGTTAATAGGTCTTAATATTTGTTAAATATAATAGAACCTTATCACCTACACCAAAATGCTTGTTTTAATATTTATGGTTATATTAAAATCTCTACTGCTCTTGCGTATCTTGTAGGCTCTACTTTATATATTTCTATTACTCCTCCCATTCCTTAAAGTATTCTTATACTCTCTAATAGATGTCCTTAGACTTCCTAATAGGATTCTATAATTAATCATGCGGCCTTAGCTAGTAATTATTAGGTATACCATTAAATCCTAATAGTTAGACGCTATAGGCAATCTAGATTGGTGCAAACTAATATAATATATATTGTTTTAAGTTATAAGCGTACTCTATATATGGAAGTAGCTCGCACTAATTATCTTACTAGTAGTTTAAATATATTCGTAGATATAACTCCAGTTCCTAGTTCTAGCGTTCTATTTACCTATCTATCTATAAATAAAAAGCCGTACTATAATGGTGGTCTATCTTTAAATAAAAGCATAAATCTAACTAGTACTGGCTTATAAAGATACTGCCCCTATTAGTAATAATAGAGTATAGTTAATCTACTTTAAGAAAGCATTTCTCCTTAATTAGGTTTATAAGCGCTTATATGTTAATCATCTTATTAATAAGAAGGTATTAGACATACTTTAAAAACCTATTAATAAGTACTAGGACCGAATTGTATATTTATCCTTACCCATCTTTTAAGGGTGGGAGATCTGTAATAAAGTCTATAGTATAATATTGCTATGGCTTACTAGTGGGGGGAACTAATTTAAGTAAACCCTATAGCTTATACCTTTGGATTTTATATACTTAATACTTTTTATAGTAGCTAATGTACTCCTTTGCTTCCTGCTTAAGCTTTGGCTAGTAGTATTTATATTAAAGTAATTCCACTGTTTTAACTTGACCATAGTGGCCGCCTAAAGGATTATTATAATTCCTTATAAGGATCTTCTGTTATAGATTTGCTTCTTATAGCACTCAAACCTTCCTATTTTTATGCAGTAGGCCCATTGGGTCTAGTTCCTAATTTTAACGCCTTTTAGCTTCCTTTCCGTTACATTTCCAGTCTACTTCCGCATTGAAGATGGTATAGGAGGCGTTCCTCTATTGCACCTTATAGATAAAATCCGTTAACCTTTTAAATAGTTTCTAAGTAAAAGCTGTTTCGCCTTATACTGCTCTAAGTATAAGACTAAATGGTACTATGGATTTTATAACTTCTTAGTACGCGTGCATTAGGAAGGCCGCTATAAGGTTAAAGTCCTTTAGTTATTACAGGGCTCTGGGTTCTAATTACTCTATAGCTTTACTTTTAGTTTAAGGGGATAGCTTAGCAATTAAGGGTAGTATATTACTAGGTTTTAAACTTGTATTAGGGATATTCTATCTAGGTATTTTTAGACCCTTATTAGTAACGGACTAGGTACTAGCTAGAACATTAGTGGAGACTAATAGGGTTTATACCGCCTAAGACTTAGTATGTGGAGCTATGGGTGTTTAAGCATTCTATATCTAGAGCTTATTCTATAATATAGGGAGTAAGATATCTATTATCTGTTTTCCTTCTCCCGTTTTAAAGCCTTTAGCATAGTCTGGCTGTTATAACGGTCTATTAGTAGGGTTATTTTCCCCTAGCTTATATTTAATCTTAAAGTTAAATTACGCAAGCTCCTCTACCTATCTAGCTTATTAAGGTATAAGCTCCTTTATAGTTATAAAGTAGCATAGATTATAATAATCTAAGAGTATATAAGTGGTATGGCTTATATACTTAAGGTAGTGTTGCCACTATTTAAAGTAGTTAACTATGGCAAGCAGTTCCTTGTTATAGGTATAATACCTAACTTTAAGTTCCTAGAATTTTCTGCTATAGAATGCTACCGGTCTCTAGTGGAGCTAGGTAGCGTCTAGATGCCTATTAGGTTATAGTAGGATACTAGTAAGGGCAAAATTTAATATATTAGTAACTATTATTAGTAGCTAATCTAGGTTAAAATGCCATAATAGTGGAGCTTTTATAAACTTTATATATAGTTCCTAAAAGGCTTTCTAGACCTTTCCAGGCCATATCCATAGTTTATACTATTTAGTTAGTCCCTTCTTAGTTTTCTTCCTTCCCACCTTTAAGCTTTTTACTCCTTAAGCCAGGTCTTAGAAAGCTTTAGTAATATAGTTAAATAGGTATCAGGCAATATCTAAGTAGTTATAAATAAAGCGCCTATAGAAATTAGCAAAGCCTAGGAACACTTAAACATCCCAGTAGCTCTCTAGCTCTAGCCACTCTTAGATTGTCTACACTTATACTAGGTCCATAACTATACCTATAGGCATTACAATATAACCTAAGAACTCAACCTACTTAGTGTTAAAGACATACTTTAACGCCTTGGCGTAGAGGCCCTAATTATCTAAGCGTTCCAGCACTTTACAGATATGTTGCTTATACTAATTCTTATCTTCTAAGTAGATCAGAATGTTATCTAGGTAGATAATATATATACAGTTAACTAGTCCCCCTAAGGCTCTATAAATATATAATTAAAATATTATAGACGCATTAGCTAGCCTAAAAGGTATTACCATATACTTAAAGTGGCCGTATTAGGTTTTAAAAGCAGTCTTCTACTTATCCCCTTCTTTAATACGGAGCCTATAATAGGCGTCTTATAAGTCCAGCTTTATAAAGATCTTTACCCTAGATAGTTAATCTAGCATTTTACTAACTAGTAGTAGTGGGTAACAGTTCTTAATTGTGATTTTATTAAGACTGTAATAGTTTATATATAGCCTTATAATCCTATCTAGTTTTAGGACAAAGAGGATTGGCATGCCTGCTGGCAACTTACTAGGCTATATTTATCCCTTTTCTAGTAAGCCGTTAAGGTACTCCTATAGGATCTTAAGCTCTTTACAAGAGAGGTTGTAGATAGGAAGGTTTAGTAGTTATTTGCCTTCTTCTAGATTAATTATATAATTGTATTCCAAGTTCCGCTAAAGGACTTTTACTCACCTACCTAAAAATACCCTTAGTAAGTCCCTTAGGCCTACTAGGATATTTAATAAATTAGGATTGCGTTTGTCCTCTATATTATTATTGGGTAGGTTCTGGAGGCCCCTTAGAACGCTTATGGGTAGTGTCGCGCGCTATAGTAGCTGTTTATATATAGTTGCTACTATACATTAGACAGTTTTATACGGTAGCTAGTAAAGGGTAGGGAACTCTTTAACACAGCGTTTAAGGTATCATAGTATACTCTCTGCGTATTGCTTAAGCCAAAGTAACCTATGGCGGTGGAAGTATCTTATGGGATCTTTAAGATCGCTGCCTTCCTATAGTGTCTCTATAACCTGTCCGGCAGTTCCCCATAGGGTATCTATTACAGAAGGGTTATCGCCTATACTAGACTCTATACCTATCTTGCTATAGAACAGGGGTTGGATCTAATACTCCTTTAGGTATAGGGCGTATACTATTTCTCCTAGAGCTATATCTTCTAGGATATCTTTTAAGCTTATTAGTAAAATATACCCTTTTAATTCTTTATCGTTCCACCATTTAAAGGCTCCTATCTTAAAGTGTATCTTGAGATCTGCTTCCGCAAGCTAAGGATATCTAAAAATAAGGTTATAGCCTATAAAGTCAGCCGCCTAGAAGGGTTGCGGGCCAACTACCTTAGTACGGTTATGCATGTTAGCCACTAACACTGTAAGCTTATAGGCACTATATAGTTTAATCTAATGCTTATCTAGGAACTCTATAATAGGTTTCCACTACTTTAGTAACGGGATAAGCTTATACTCTTTTACCAAATTATATTATATAAGATTGATTTTGGCGCCGCTATTATATAGTGCTTAAAACTAACATATCTTACCTATAGGGAGTACCATTTCCAGCTTAATAGCAATATAGAGAGTCTCTCCTTCTATATCTTGCCCTAGTTATAGCTAGGAGAGGTCCGTAACTAGGGCTTTTCTTTTTTTAGATTATTAGTGTGGTTATCACCCTGCTTATTTTTCTAATTAGGTTTACCTCTAGAGAAGTTTTCTCTTAACTTTTTAGAGTGTTCCTATAAGGGTGCCGGATAGGTATTAGGTTGGCCCTAAGAGTCTTTTCTATTACTTAAGGTCCCTAACTTTAACCCTTTTAGATTTCTCTTTAAGAACGGCTTCTTTAAAGTTTAGGTTTGCCCTACATTGCTACTAAAGTGCCTATATTTTTAGTTACCCCCTAGCTTCTTACTAGAAGAGGTCTGGTTTCTTATTATATCCTTAGCGTTTAGAACCGCTTGTTTAAAATCTGTATATATAGTAATCCGCAATAGGGCTCCTATACGCTTTATTTTATTATAAATTACTAGCTTAATTCTAGCCTAGATAAATCTAATTTTGTCCTTTTTATAGATGCTACCGTCCTTATTTTTAAAGGGCTTTAGATCTATTAGTTAAGCACAAGTTTCTATAAAGTTTATAAACTGGCGGAAATTGTGGCGGTTAAGCTATATCCTATTCTAGAATAGTTCTGCGTAATTATATTATACAATATACGGATCTAAAGTCCACTTCTTTAGGAAGGTTTACAGCTACGGCTATATAGTAATTTACTCTTTATTAAGCTGATTTAGTGCAATCTAGTTTAGGGATTAATCTTTAATCTTACTAATAATCTAATAGGTACACTCTTTGGTATTATCTTATATTATTAATATCTTAAAAAAGTTATTTATTTTACAAACCTAATTGTCTAACTGTTAGGCATTAGGTCTCTAGCGGAGTTCTAAATTACTAAAGGCCTTAGCTAATCAGTCCATATCCTTTTTCTATTTACTATATAGATACCTCTCTAAGTCTTCCACACCTCCTTAGGTAGGTACTAGGTATCCCCTAAAAGGCCCTTAACTTTAGCCAGGTTGTAAAAGATTTTATTTAGCTTAGATTAAGCTCTACTAGATCTAGACCTACCCCTAGAGGTTTCTAATATATTTATTAGTGGCTCCTTCCTATATAGCTTCCAAGAGCCTTATAGCAGCTTCCTAATATTCTCCTTAAAGAAAATTAGTATAGGGCTCTTGGCTTTCTAACCTTAGGCCTAGGGAAGCTCCAGCTATAAAGGTAGTGTTAGTACTAGTAGCTAATACGGGTTTCCCTACAAGGCTTAAGTCTTAAGTTAGTAGTTAGGTTAAATTGCTTAAAGAAGTAGGTATTACGGACGCTTTAAGTACGATGTTATGACTACTTGGAGAAGAGTCGCAGGAAGCTAGTTGGTTAATACAGGTATAGTCTAGGATAGATCCGGTGGAACCATGTAACGAGGAATGGTAAGCGAGTTATATGATGTTATACGCAGTGTACGAAGTATACGCAGTGTATGCTATGTATAATACGTATAACACGTACCTTATATACAAGAGAGGATTTCTTAGGTGTATGGTTGTGTATTTAAAGGACCTCAGTCCCTACTGTAGATAGTTCTCTCCTTGTAATAAATCTTAGAATACAATTAGAGTTAATCTATTAGGCAACCACTCCACCAGTTGTTATTATATTGTTATTTTGTTTATACCTATATACCCAGCCCAATAACAGAACCCACCGTAGTCTAAGCTATAAGGTTCTGTTACACATTTACTACTAAGGTTACGGTATTGGAACAAACTTGAATAATATGCCACTAAGAGCAGCACTAGTCACAACAGCGTTGACGGCAGCCACAACCTCAGGGCCAGGTAATACTAGTATAGACAATAGGGATTCTTAAGTGGTTACGCGAGGTTAGTTACAGGAAATGGTTAATCACTTATAAGATAATAATAGGATACTTAAAGAACGCATTAATAGAATTAGAGCAGCAAAGATTAAGTTACCTTTAATTAAACAATTCTTAGGAGAGAAGTTAAAGCTTAAAGGATTTCTTACACAAATGCACTTTAAGGTAGTACAGAAAGGAGCGAAGTTAGTAATATCGTTAGATTAAGTAGCCTATGCAGGATTGTTCCTGATAGGGAGGGCACTTAAGTAGTTTAAGCCGTATCTCACGGAAATACAGGCTAATGGCATGACAACTACTAACCAAGATATACGGTATATATTTGCTAGTTAGAACGGGTTTGTAGAGTAACTAACGCAGATATTTGGAGACCTAGAGGCCACAACCACAGCGGAATAAAAGCTTCAGAACTTAGTACAACGCACTTTAGCAATTAAGTATACAACACAGTTTTAAACACTAGCCATATAGGTTAAGTAGAATAATAGGGCGCTTATGGCATAGTATAAATAGGGACTTAAGGCTAAAGTCCAGGACACAATTATCCTAATAGAAGATGCGGATACTCTAAGAGAGTTAATAGATTAGTTAATAAAGATTAATAATAGAATCTACTAAAGGGAACAAGCTAAAAGAGGGCAAGACAGAGTTCTATAGTCGTATAAGGCGCAGAGTACGTAATGATAGATACAGAGCTAAAAACTATAGAATGGCGCAGAGCCAATAGACCTAAGTGGTACTAAAGAAACCTAAAAATAGGAAAAGAAACTATAGAAACCTAGAGGTTAAAGATTAAGTAATTAAAGGACCTAGGAGCAGAGGCTAAACTAGGGATCTTAGTAGCAGAAGATATTTAGGCGGACTCTATAGTAAAAAAGATAGTTTAAAGATAGAGCTTATATAAATTACGGAAAACAAGGTTATTTCGCTAGAGACTATAGAGGTGGTTAGAGTAATTATGCAGTAAAGGGAACCAGACTAGTAGATAGCACGTATATATAGAGGGATAATGGTGCACTATAAGGAACAAAGGAATATTCAATTAACAGTTTTACGTATTGTTACAACAACGTATGCCGAATTTATAAGAACGCTAAGTACGGCGTAAGCTATTGGCTATAGGAGCTATTATTATTTAAGTTTAAAGGAACCAGCGAACTAGCTCGTAGATTGGATATTAAAGATAATAAATTTAACAAAAGCAAAGCATTTACCAATAATAAGGCAATAAAGGCAGCTTACTGGGAGCGTATAAACCTTAGAGAAGTTGAAACAGAAGTAGAGACTAAGACTATTACAGAACAAGGTTCAGTAATGGGTATAGTAATACCGTTGGATACGATTTCCATCGCTTTATAAGATAATAGGAGCAACGTTTAGAAGAAACTAAGTAAGTAGATAACTGCTAGTGCTAGCTTATCACTTAATAAAGGCAAAAGGCCACAGGCTTAAGATTCTTAAAAAGAGATAAAAGAAGCTTAAGATTCTTAAAGTGAGATAAGACACACCCAAGGACCCACAATAGACGAAAACTAATAGGAAAGGGCAGTAACTCAGTTTAGTGACAAACGAATAAGTATAGGACGCAAGTTTAAGAACTATAAGTTTAGAGAACGAATAAGAACGTTAATAATCCCAGGTAAATGTAGTATTTAGCCTAAAGATTAAATAGTTAATACCAGAATTAAAAAGTAAGACAACTACGAAGATCCAGCTGCAAGACGCAGAAAATAAGAAACTATAGATAAGTTTAGGACAAGAATTATTATATAGTAAGAGTAGAAGCTAGATAAGAGGTCAGCTATACTAGGTCGTATAAGGAACAGAGCACCCATATAAAGAGTTACTAATAGGCCGAGTGCAGGGACACCTAGGGCAAAGTAGTTAGATAAACTAGAATAAGAAGAGGATCTAGATATTCTAACCAGGTTTAAAGAAAGACATACTAAAGGATGCCATAATATAGCAATAATAAGGTACTTTCTAACGGATAGACTATACACACTAAACCAGTTGTATAGAAAGTGGTATAGGCAACGACATAACAACGAATAGGAAGACTTTTATATATAGCTGAATAAAAAAGTTGTCTAAGACCAACCTATTATGGAAAAACGCATAAGTCATATTAAAGGAGCATTAATTATAATATTAAGGAACCTAGAAGAGGGATCTAGGGACTAGAGAAGTAAGCGATAAATCTTAGTACCTATAGCAGAGATACCAGTGGTCAGGTTAACTAGGTATAGGTTTAAACTTAAGGACAAAAATAAACTAAGAGTTAACCTAAAACATGTAGCGCATTATACACTATTATGGATAGCTTGTGTGGATAATATATGCAATATATATAGAGCACCCAAAGACAAGAACCAGAAGTACCTAGTAAGGATATATTAGGCACCAGAGGAAAGGCGGTTCAGGAACGCCAAGTATATATATAGTTGGCACCTAGTAGAAGTATAAGGTCAAGGAGACTTAACACTTTAACTAAGAAGATTCCTTACAAAAGAGTGCCTAGACGGATAATAGTGGTAGAAGTGTCCAGAGAACACTTGTCTATGGCATATAGAGGAAAAGAAACGAACTAAGTATTGGCTAAAGCTGGACTAAGTATAGGCAGGATTGAGCAGCCAACAGTTAGGAAAAGGGGAGGTGTACAGGACTAAAGGGAACTAGTGTTAGAGCCTTAGACCCTTAAAGGAATTTAAGGACAATACCTAAATTTAAGAGCTAAATAGCAAGATCAGCAGTTTAAAGCGTTAGTAAATAGTAGAGTAATTAGGAACCACATATTACCAAAGGCAGTAGAAAGGATAGGGTTACTATATAGACAGAAGGAACACCTGTATCTACTTATAACAATTTTAGGAGATTAGATAGCCTATAGAGGAGGCATTATTAATCTCAAAATAGGACCTATTTAGATAACTATTAAAGGGAGACCAGTTAGAATGTCTTTTAATATCCTACTATTGGGACAGGACGAGGCGATACTAGGAATGCCTTAGTTATAGAAGTACAATCTAAAGATCAATTGGGTTACAGGTTAGGTTAATATTAAAAATATATAACAACATAAAGTGCGACAGTAAACCAAGTTAGTATAGTACCAAGTCAGAGCGACATATAAAGAGACTAAGCGAGGCTTAAGTTATATACTAAAGAGGTACCACAAGTATGGTAAAAAGTTATAGTCACTAGAAAGTAAAAAGCTGTTAAAGCATACAGCTTAGGACCATAAGATAGAATTAGAAGAGGGAACAAGTCCAAAGTTCTTTCCAATTTATAAGCTTACTAAAACAGAGTTAGTAGCGCTTAAGGAGTTTATTTAGGAGAACTTATAAAAGAGATATATTAGACCGTTATAGTTATTAGTAGGATATCCAGTGTTGTTTATCCTGAAGAAAAACGGAAAACTTAGGATGTGTATAGACTATAGACAGTTAAACAGCATTACTAGGAAGGATAGGTATCCTTTACCCTTAATTAGCGAAATCTAAGATAGGATAGGCAACATAAAGATCTTTATAAAGATAGATCTAAGATAGGTATACCACCAAATTAGAATTAAGGAAGGCAATAAATAAAAGGCAGCCTTTAGGTCAAAGAAAGGACTATATAAACTATTAGTTATGCAATTTAGGCTTATAAACGCACTAGTAACGTTCTAGAAGCAAATTAATAGTGTATTAGGAGAACACCTAGATGAATTTGTTATAGTATACCTCAACAACATTATTATCTACTTAGAGAGTGAGGAAGAGCATAGAAAACACGTTAAATAGGTCTTAAAGAGACTACAAGAAGAACAGATACCAGTAGTAATTAAAAAATGCAAGTTCTTCACTAGGAAGACCGATTTTATTAAATTTATTATTAAACTAGGCTAACTCAGTATAGATCTAAAAAAGATCAAGGCTATAGTAAATTGGCAAGAACTAGAGAATATTACGCAGTTAAGGTCGTTCCTAGGGTTTTGCAATTACTATAGAAGGTTTATAGCGCAATAGTTATAGGATATTAAGCCGTTTACGCAGTTAACAAAGAAAGAAGAACTATGGGTATAGGAAAAGGAATAATAAGAACTGTTTAAGAAAATTAAAGAGTTATTTACCTAGGAGCCAGTTCTTAAGATCTATCAACCAGGTCTAGAGACGGTTATAGAAACAAATACATCAGACTTTGCACTAGGGGCGTGCTTCCTATAGAAATATCAAGATAGATAGCACCCAGTAGCATACTATAGTCGAAAGATAACACCACTAGAGTTAAACTATAACATCTATAATAAAGAGTTGTTAGGTATAGTTACAGTACTTAAGGAATAGAGAGCATTCTTACAAGGTATAGAGAAACTATTTATGGTTAAGACAGACTATAAGAACCTTACAGAATTCCTAATAATAAAGGAACTCAACCAAAGACAGGTTAGATGGGCGGAAATGCTTATAGAATACCATTTCAAAATTCAGCATACTAAGGGTATAGATAATACGCGAGCAGACGCTCTAAGCAGGAAGGCTAAATTACAAAGTAATAAAAAGCTATTAGGAGCTTTATTACAAAGAGATCAAGACGGATTAATTAGGTATAATTATCCAAAGATTATAGCGACCAAGGAAAGTCAGATCCATAAATTACTAGAGAGTAATTAGATATAGAAGATCCAAGAAGTATAAGCAGAGGATTTAGACTTAGAGCAATATAAAAATAGAGAGGCAACATATATACCTAAGTCTATTATAGAAGAATTTGTTAAGGAATTCCACAAGGGAATAATATAAGGATATAATGGAGCTATAGGCTTAGTATTAAGACTTTAAAAGGAGTACATCGTTTAAGGAATCTGGGGACTAGCATAATAAGTTATAAGGGAATATCTAGACTGCTAAAGGAACAAACCGATAAGGCATAAGCCGTATAGAGGGCTACAACCTATTAAGACACTAGGAAGACCATAGGAGGTTATATTATAGGACTTTATTATTAAGTTACCAAAGTTAAGAGATCCTATTATAGGACAAGATTATAACACAATTTTAGTAATAGTAGATAAGCTAATAAAGTGGGGATACTTTATAGTATGCACTAAAAAGATATTAGTAGAAGATATTGCTAGAATCTATATAAAAGAAGTGTTTATAAGACATAGAGCACTAGACAAGATTATATCAGACAGAGATCTAAGATTTATAGTAGCATTTTAAGAAGTGTTTCTAGCAGAATAAGGAGTTCGCGTAGTAATATCTATAGCATATTATCCGCAAACAGATAGATAAATAAAAAGACTAAACTAGACACTAGAATAGTATCTAAAGCATTATATTAATCACGTACAGAATAATTGGGTATTATTATTACCAGTTATATAGTTTGCATATAATACAACACTATAAGAAGAAATAGGGACATTACCATTTAAGGCGAATTATGGGTATAAGCTAAGAACATCATTATCGCCACATTAAGTAAAAAAGACGAGTAGCACAGCTAAATAAAGAATAGAGACATTAATAAATCTTTATACAGACCTTAAAGAAACAGCGAAACTAGTATAAGAATAAATAAAAAGGTACTATAATACTAAGAGATCTAAGGGACCAGATCTTAAGGAGGGGGATAAAGTATAGCTACTATACAAAAATTTTAAGAGTCGACGACTAAGTAAGAAGTTGGACTATATTAGACTAGGACCTTTTAAAGTTAAGTAAAGAATTTTATTAGTTATATATAAGTTAAACCTACTAGCCAAAATAAAAATATACCCTATATAGTATATCGCAATGCTAGAGCTAGCACACGGAAATATTAAGCCACCAGTCTATAAAGCAGACACGTATAGAGGGCAAGAAGAAGATAAATAGCAAGTTTTAAAGATTATTAGTTACAAGGAGGTAGATAACAAAATATAATATAAAGTAAAGTAAATAGGCTATAGTAAGACTATCTAGAAACCACTAAGCAACCTAAAAAACGCTATAGGAAAGGTACAGGAGTATTAAAAAAAAAGTAGGTTAGGTAATATTAACAAAGAAGAATCGCTAAAGAATAAGTCACCTAAGGGGGACCTAAGAGAAGCAATTGCCGAGCTACTTAGAGTTATTTCCCTTATAGGAGAAGAGCTAGTCCTTTTATTACCTAGCTTAAACAAACCCTATTAAATAAGTTTCTACTTCTTAGAACGAACCTTCTCACGGACACATTTAAGACGAAGAAGACGGGTAGAGGCCAATAGATGGGCTTTAAGGGCACGCTATTAAGTAGCTACAGCCTCCTGCTCCGCTTCCCGCGAACAACAAAGCTTATCTAAGGCGCTTAAGAGCTTACCGTCAAGCTTCACAGTGGTAGATTAAACATAAGACCCTATAATAAGTTACTTAGGGAACTTAAAGACTATTAAGAGTTATAGGACGCGCACACTTAGCGTTAGATATAGAGCGAACATCGCAGGACAATTAAATATTTGCTTTAGTACACTCCAAGTAAAATAAGGGTTGTTAAGACGAGGGACTTACTATTATAATATACACTAACCCCGCTTTTGTATAATAAGAATATGGAGACGACATTATCTCACTAAGTAATAGTATAGCAGCCACAGTGCGAGCACAACATTACGCTTATAAAGAAGAAGAAGCTTTAGGTATAATAAGTAAGAATATTAACTAGACTAATTAAACGGATATTACACCTCTAGTAGACGACTTAGAGATGTTAGAGATCTTTAAGGACAAAGATAAAGAGAAGGGAGATAGTATTATAGACGCTTTAAGTATAATATTACAACTACTTAGAGAAGAGTTGTAGGAAGCTAGTTAGTTAATACAGGCATAGTTTAAAATAGATCTGGTGGAACCATATAATAAGAAATAGTAAGCGAGTTATATAATGTTATATGCAGTATACAAAGTATACGTAGTGTACACTATATATAACACGTATAATACGTACCTTATATACAAGAGAGGATTTCTTAGGCGTATGGTTGTATATTTAAAGGACCTTAGTCCCTACTATAGATAGTTCTCTCCTTGTAGTAAATCTTAGAATACAATTAGAGTTAATCTATTAGGTAACCACTCCACCAGTTATTATTATGTTGTTGTTTTATTTATACCTATATACCCAGCCTAATAACAGAACCCACCGTAGTCTAAGCTACAAGGTTCCGTTATAGTAGGCCCACTTAGCTTATAAGCAGTCTATACGCCGCTACTATATTAATTATAGGCTGGTGGTCTTCTAGGAGGGTTCTAGTTAGGTCCCTAATTAGGCACGTTAATATATTCCTCTAGCATTTCTAGTTTAGGGAAGATTTTAGGGTTATATCTGGCGCTTAATCTTCTAATTAGCCTAAATAGGGCTAGAGGGGTTCCGGCTGCTTTCTAGCAGTGTTATAACTATTATAAAGGGTGTCTACATTTTCCTCAGCATTATTGGTGACCATAGGTATATAAGAGTCTTTAAGCTCTTAGTGCATCTAGGTATTAGGGCTTGTTTAGCCGTTTTACCCAGAGGTTTATATTGTCGCAATCTCTTACTGTTAGAGGGACCTTTCTGCCTTAGCGCAACGGCTGTCTATAAGGTATTTGCAGAGTTTCCATTTAGGTTATCGCGAAATTTTAAGGGAGGATAGTAGATGTAAATAAAAGATGTAAACAAACAATCTGGTCCTTAAAGCCAGCTGCCTTTCCGGATGGAGTAGGAAGGATTTAAATGTAAGGGAACTTTGTAGACAGGGGGCTATAAGGACACGATTGTGGAACAGGATAGATTGGTAAGAGAGACGAATCCTTAAGGAGGTAAGGCCTCTGGGATCGTGGAGACTATATACTACAGGCACGTGCCTCCGGCACGTGACCGGCGACCATCCGAGGGGCGTCCGGAGGTTGTCCTGAAGGCAACCCGAGGTGTCCGCAATAATATCCCTTACACCCGGGCTCGAAGAGGGGGGAGGGTCCCTTAAATCTGGAATAAGTGGAAGCACTAGTTGGATGCCTCTGCTAGTAATTAAATTGAGGGAGGAGTCCGTGTTATATGGCAAAGGTATAACATCTTCAGAGCCCTCAAAGTCGGAGGGGTCATCTGCCAGGATGCTCCCCGCGTCTATGGAAATCTCGCTATAACGCGGTGCTATACGAGATGCAAATAGGAAGTGATATCTTGAACTTTTCCAAATCTCTTGTTCCAGCCTCTGGAAGGCGGCGTTCCCCTCTCCGTAAAGCAACGGCATCGTGACACCAAAGATGCCCAGAAGGGAGTATGCTCGATCTTCAATTCTTGTCGTTTGTCTTTTTGCTGCCCACGACATACGGCGGGCGACGCTATGAGCTGATAGACCATAATGGCGATAGAGAACGGTCTTCGGTATTCCAGTGATTCGAAAGATTGGGCCGGCCAAATCGTGCTTGTAGCCAATACGCCACCAGCCGGATCCAAAGAGATGAACCGTAATCGGAGCTATCAGCTCTTGCAGTGTCCATCCTCGCGTAAACCACCTACTCTTTTCTAAATCCGTTTCAGAGGAGACATCCTGCAGGTAGGCGTAGCACATCAGTGACTGTTCGTACCACTTGTACATGGAGTTGATCGCCTCGGACAACTCGGCGCTACTACTTTTGTCGATACAGCAGGTGTCAACCCATAAGTATTCATGTCCATCCTTGAGAGTTTGATCTTTTGCAAAATTGATTTTCTGGTAGCCCGCTTTTTTGGTGTATGGCTTGCTTCCTGGCTTTGCTGTACCTGCGAGATCGGAATAGGTTACCTCTTCTTCACCCCATGTGTGCGAAAGGATGCAATAAGCCGGAATGTTGTCTCCGAAAAATTCTTTAAGCTGATGTGTCTTGACATTAATGAGGCGCATCTTGGTTTAAGTTTCACCGAATGTCAGGTGTGGACTAGTTGTATGTACTTTGGGTTGGATAAAATTCGTCTTCCCGATAGCTGGAAGAGAGGCCACAAAAGCTGCGGGGCATGCAAGATTACCGTATAAACACTCCATAAATATCAGAGAGCCCATTCCGAGGGGGCGCTAGGGTTGTTTGCGCCAAACGAGGCCCTCCAAAGGCAGACGTCCCTTGCCTGCCCCCGCTAGCCCACTCGCTAACTAAATCGACGCCAGCATGCTTCGAGGGGAAAAAAAACTTCCGGCCAATCGAGACTAAACCCGGTAGTGTGCGAGCGCACACTCTTTGCACCAGCCCAGGGCTTCCTGTACTCTGTGCTGTTGCTCCCTCAGGCTGTTTTAACCGGTAAGGCAACCCCCAGACCTGGGTTGAAGCTGACCAGCTCTTGCTCGCTCTGATGGACGATGAGTCGTCGTCGGAACTCCCGCAGACATTCTACCCGGATATGGGCAAGATTGCAGGACTGCAGCAACCAATGTCATGACCGATGTACTGATCGTCACCTGATTAGGCGTCTAGGCCACCTCGTGCACGGTCCCACCTTGTGCACGCTTTTTTACTCCACTAAAAATATAATAACTTTTTAACCCCTTTATATAATAGCATATGATTTACATATATTATACTTATAGCAGTATAAAATAATAATATAATTTTTTTTAAAAATATTACATATTTGGAAAGTTATTAAACTTTTTAAATTTTTAATAAAATATTTATATAGTTAAATAATTAAATAATTAAATAATAATTATTCATTGCTTAACGTCCGATTCGGATCCCTATTGGGCCCACGCGGACTACTCCTTATTTATATGTAGGGAGAAAACTCTATTTGAGAAAACCCCGTAATCCATCTCCCTGCCTTTTAGGACTCACCTGCTTAGCGCCTATAAGTCACCTATAGTGCTCTACTACCTTACTTTTTAACCTCCTTAAGAACCACTGCTGCCGTAACAAGCCTACGGACGCGCTAGTATTATAAACTTAACTCTACTACTATAGAGTCATTAGGGGGCGCCTAATACTCATCCCTTTGCCTTCTATTTCCATTTCCTTTATAGCCCAGAACTGGTCTAATACATTTTGGCTAATAAGCCACTAGGTAACCGCCTTAAGACCTTTTTATATTAAAAGTAGTATATTATAGTTCTCTATGCTGGCTACTAAGAGTATTGCTTCTTAGTTAATATGTAAGGGGCATAACAGTATTATATATTTTGGTATCTGTCTTAGCTAGCCATATTCGCATCTTAGGCTACCTACTAGGACACCTACCTAGTAAAGCCAATCTTTTAGTCCTATTATTCCTATTCTTAAGAGTATTGCTATTATATTTTTTGCGTTTATTAGGCCTTCTTAGAGCCCTTAGGTATTTACCCCCTATAGCGTTAACTATGCTATAGCTTAGGTTCCTCTTACCTAAGATAGCCTCTATACCTTTAACTCCCATATACCTCTTCAGTATTGGTCTAGCCAGTGTTATATTGCGGTAGATGGTTTCCTAGTACTCTTTTATACTTTACTTTAGCTCCTTTCTCTCTCTTACTATTGTCTTTACTAGTTTCTTACGCATTTCCCTTCCTCCTCTATATGGGTCTAGGCCCTAATATAGCGCCATTCTTCTTCTGCTTTTTCTACCTGTTTCTCTAATATATCCTCCCTACTTTAGGGTTGTTAGTTTACTCTCCTATAGGGCACCCTAGGGTCCCTCTATAGTTTATTTAAGCGTGTCTTAATATACTTTATAACCTTAGAGTTGCGCTCTTTTTACACCCTTTATATTGCAGCGGCCTTAATATATAATTATAGGGGGGGGGATATTTGCTTCCTTCTTAAGCAGTACTATAGCCATTCGCTTATACCCACCTATTATACTCCAGAGGCAGGCTACTTAGACCTTTTAGAGTAGTTTAAGGAGTAATTTAGGGGGGCCTTTTTTGGTTTCTCCTATAGCCCAAACACTGGATCTATATATTATAGTTAGTTGGATAACTACTATATATAGTAGGCGTAACTTCTAAAAGCATGGACGCTATATAGAGTTAACAATCCTGGATATTACAATATACTATACTTAGCCCTTATAGGCCGCTTATAACGTATATATGCTCTACTAAAGCTTACTATCTACCTATACTCCTAATACCCTTAGGCCTTAAACTAGTTAGCCCCTAAAGCCTTAAATATAGATTATATACTAGAGATCTATAGATTAGTTGCATTTTCTTATAAAATAGATTAGCTGGTATTTCTCTAGTAAGAATTAGACTCTATATTATCTTGCCTATTATATATAGGTATTATAGGCTTTCTCTAGTATTCTGCAGTTCTCTGCGGCTATTAGCCTATATATAATTAGGTTTATGTTATTAATAAAGCCTATCCCCTAGGTTACCCCTTCCTTAAAGGAGTTAAGTAGGTTGCTTATAAAGAACAGAAAGAGTATAGGCAAGAGGGGAGATTCTTATAGTATTCCTATTACAACTATAATAGGGGGGCTCTAGTATCTATTAAAGACCAGTAATATTTCTTTCTAGCCTATAAACCCTTAAATAAATTATATAATCTATTTTAGGAAGCCCTTTACCCTAAGGATATATAGGAGGCGCTTATAGGGTATATTATTATAGGCACCACTAATATTTAGGCTAAGCATTAATACTATAAAGTCCCTTTACATTACCTATGTAGATTTAATGGTGGTAGTAAGTAATATAAGTGCTAATAGTATTAAGCGGTTCTTTCTTACCCCTATTTAACTTTATAGTAGTAGGGTATATTCCTCAGCTATATCTACTATATAGTCCACTATTACCCTTTCTAAGATCTTACTAAGGGTATTTTCTAAGGCAATAGGGCGGTAGCTTCCTGGGATTAAGTAATCTGCTTTGCCTTCTTTTTATAGGATAACCGTTATTATAGATCTTCTAAGTTACGGATAGTAGCCTATAGCAAAGCATGCTCTGGCTACATCTATAAGCTAAGGTGCTATAAGTGGTCCATAGGTCTTTAAGGCCTTATTTAGTATCCTATCTAGTCCTAGTACTATATTATTTAAAAGGCGGCTAATAGTTCTAGCTATTTCCTCTGTTATTATGTCGTTATTAACCCATAGGCAAGTTACTGGTGTTTCACCTATAATATTACTAAGGTCTGCTAGAGCCAGTTAGGGGAAGAACCTTTTTATAAGGATCTTTACCTTCTTATTATTGTTATTAGTGGCCTATAACTCCCCTGCTCTTTATAGGGGTGGTAGGTATAGGTTTTCTACTAGGCGCCCTACCTTTTTCTTTACCCATTTTGCTATAGCCTAAAGGCCCTTATTATAGGGGAGGCTTAGGTTAGAAGTATACTTATTTATAAACTGTCTCCAGTTGTTCCTTACTTCTTTTTTTAGGGTATTCTTTAACTAGTTTCTTATATCTTTATATTATCTCTTATCTTTAGGGTTGTAGCTACTTATATATTTCCTTCTTACTTATTATTGGCTAGCAATAAGAACTGCGCATTATACGGACTATGCATGTTACGTATAGGGGCCCAGTTATAAGACTAGACAGTGCTCTTTTAGCCTATTTGTAACGGAACCTTGTAGTAGGAACTACGGTGGGTCCTATTATTAGGCTAGGTATGTAGGTAAGAACAAATCAACAACGTAATAATAACTGGTGGAGTAGTTACCTAACAGATTAACTCTAATTATATTCTAAGATTTACTACAAAGAGAGAACTATCTACGGTAGGGACTAAGGTCCTTTAAATACACAACCATACTCCTAAGAAATCCTCCCTTGTACGTAAGGTATGTGTTGTACGTAGTATATATAGACATACTCTACATATACTACATACACTGCGTATAATATTATGTGACTCGCTTACTATTCCTTATTATATAGTTCCACTAGTTCTATCCTGGACTGTGCCTATATTAACTAACTAGCTTCCTCCAACTCTTCCCTAAGTAGTTATAATATTGTACTTAAAGCGTCTGTAATACTATCTCCCTTCTCTTTATCTTTATCCTTAAAGATTCCTAATATCTCCAAGTTATTTACTAGAGGTGTAATATCTGTTTAATTAGTCTAGTTAATATCCTTACTTATTATACCTAAAGCGTCTTCTTCCTTATAAGCGCAACGCCGTGCTCGCACTGTGGCTGCTATACTATTACTTAGTGAGATAATATCGTCTCCATATTCTTATTATGTAAAGGTAGGGTTAGTGTATATTACTATAATAAGTCCCTTATCCTAATAACCCTTATCTTGTTTGGAGTGTACTAAAGCAAATATTTAATTGTTTTGTGATGTTTGCTCTATCTCTAACACTAAATATACGTGTCTTATAACTCTTAACAGTTTTTAAGTTCCCTAAGTAACTTATTATAGGGCCCTGTGTTTAATCTGCCGCTATAAAGCTAGAGTCTAAGTTAGCCGCCGCGCGTACTAAACTCTATCGTTCTGCTAAAGAGACCGCTTAGGCTTTAGAGGCTTAACGTCGCTCCTTTAAGTCTTAGCAGGTTGCGTTCGCTTATTTAACCCATCTTAAGAAGGTTTATAAGAAGGTTCGCTCTAAAGAGTAGAAGCTAGTTTAGCAGGGTCTATTTAAACTAGGTAATAAAAGAACTAGCTCTCCTCCTATAATAGAAACAACTTTAAGTAGCTCAGCAATTGCTCCTCTTAGGTCCCCCTTAGGTAACTTGTTTTTTGGTAATTCTTCCTTATTAATATTATCTAACCTACTTTCTTTTAATACTCCTATACCTTTCCTATAGCTTTTTTTAGGTTGCTTAGTGGTTCCTAGGTAGTCTTACTATAGCCTATCTACTTTACTTTATACTATATTTCGTTATCTATGTCCTTGTAACTAATAATCTTTAAAACTTGCTATTTGTCTTCTTTTTATTCTCTATATATATCTGTCTTGTAAACTAGTAGCTTAATATTTCCATATGCTAGTTCTAGCATAGCGATATATTATATAGGGTATATCTTTATTTTAGCTAGTAGATTTAACTTATATATAACTAATAAAATTCTTTACTTAACTTTAAAAGGTCCTAGTCTAACATAGTCTAACTTCTTACTTAGTTATTAACTTTTAAAATTTTTATATAGTAACCACACTTTATCTCCCTCTTTAAGATCTGGTCCCTTAAATCTCTTAGCGTTATAGTACCTTTTTATCCTTTACTATACTAGCTTAGCTGTTTCCGTAAGGTCTGTATAAAGATTTATTAACATCTCCATTCTTTATTTAGCTGTGCTACTTGTTTTCTTCGCTTAATATAGTAATAATAACGTTCTTGGCTTATACCCGTAATTTACCTTAAATAGTAATATCCCCATTCCTTTTTATAGTGTTATATTGTATGTAAACTGTATAACTAGTAATAACAATACCCAATTATTCTGTGCGTAATTAATATAATGCCTTAGATACTGTTCTAGTGTCTAGTTTAGTCTTTCCGTTTATCTATCCGTCTGCGGATAATATACTATAGAGGTTACTACGCGAACTCCCTATTCTGCCAGAAACACTTCCTAAAATACTACTATAAATCTTAGATCTCTGTCTAATATAATTTTATCTAGTGCTCTATATCTTGTAAATACTTTCTTTATATAGATTCTAGCAACGTCTTCTACTAATATCTCTTTAGTGCATGCTATAAAGTATCCCTACTTTATTAGCTTGTCCACTATTACTAAAATCACGTTATAATCTTGTTCCATAATAGAATCTTTTAACTTTAGTAACTTAATAATGAAGTCCTATAATATAACCTCCTATGGTCTTCCTGGTACTTTAATAGGTTATAGCCCTCTATACAGCTTATACCTTATTAGCTTGTTTCTTTGGCAATCTAGATATTCTTTTATAACTTATCTTACTAGTCCCCAGATTTCTTAAATAATATACTTCTCTTAAAGTCTTAACACTAAGCCTATAGCTCCGTTGTGTCCTTGTATTATTTCCTTATGGAATTTCTTAACAAATTCTTCTATAATAGACTTAGGTATATACGTTGCTTCTCTATTTTTATATTGCTCTAAGTCTAGATCCTCTACCTGTGCTTCTTAGATCTTCTATATCCAATTACTCTCTAGTAATTTATAGATCTGACTTTTCTTAGTTGCTATAATCTTTAGATAATTATACCTAATTAATCCGTCTTAATCTCTTCGCAATAAAGCCCCTAATGGCTTTTTATTATTCTATAGTTTAGCCTTTTTACTTAAAGCATCTGCTCATGCGTTGTCTGTACCCTTGGTATACTAAATTTTAAAATAGTATTCTATAAGCATTTCCGCCTATCTAACCTATCTTTGGTTAAGTTTCTTTGTTGTTAGGAATCCTATAAGGTTTTTATAATCCGTCTTAACCACAAATGGTTTCTCTATGCCTTATAAGAATGCTCTCTATTTTTTAAATACTGCAACTATACCTAGCAACTCTTTGTTGTAGATGTTATAGTTCAACTCTAGTAGTGTTATTTTCTAACTATAGTACGCTACTAGATGCCATACGTCCTAGTACTTCTATAGCAAGTATACTCCTAGTGCAAAGTCTAATATGTCTATCTTAACAACCGTTTCTAACTTTGGTTAATAGATCTTGAGGACTAGCTCTTAGGTAAACAACTCTTTAAGTTCCTAGAACAGCTTCTTCTACTTACTACTTTAAACCTATGGTTCCTCCTTCTTTGTTAGCCTTGTAAATGGCTTAATACTTTTTAACTATTGTGCTATAAACCTCCTATAGTAGTTATAAAACCCTAGGAATAACCTTAACTGCGTAATATTCTCTGGTTCTTGCTAACTTACTATAGCTTCAACTTTCTTTAGGTCTATGCTAATTTTTCCTAGTTTAATAACAAATCCTATAAAATCAGTTTTCCTTATAAAGAACTTGTATTTCTTAATTGCTACTAGCATCTATTCTTCCTATAGTCTCTTTAAGACCCATTTAACGTGTTCTCTATGTTCTTCCTTATTTTCTAAGTAAATAATAATATTATTGAGATATGCCATAATAAACTTATCTAGGTATTCTCCTAACACACTATTAATTCGCTTCTAGAACGTTGCTAGTACATTTATAAGCCTAAACTATATAACTAATAGCTTATATAGTCCTTTCTTTAACCTAAAGGCTGCCTTCTACTTATTGCCTTCCTTAATCCTGATCTAATGGTACGCCCATCTTAGATCTATCTTTGTAAAGATTTTTGCATTACCTATCCTATTTTAAATTTCGCTAATTAAGGGTAAAGAATACCTATCCTTTCTAGTAATACTGTTTAACTGTCTATAGTCTATACACATTCTAAGTTTTCCGTTTTTCTTTAGGATGAATAGTACTGGATATCCTACTAATAACTATAACGGTCTGATATATCCCTTGCGTAGGTTCTCCTAGATAAACTCCTTAAGCGCTACTAACTCTGTTTTAGTAAGCTTATAGATTAGAAAGAACTTTGGACTTATTCCTTCTTCTAATTCTATCTTATAGTCCCATACTATATGTTCTGACAGCTTTTCACTTTTTAGTAACCATAACTTTTTACCATTTTTATGGTATCTCTTTGGTATATAACTTAAGCCTTGCTTAGTTTTTTCATACGTTGCTCCAACTTAGTACTATACCAACTTGGTTTACTATTGCTCTTTACGCTATTAAGTATCCTTAATATTAACCTAACCTATAACCTAATCGATTTTTGGATTGTACTTCTATAACTAAGGCATTTCTAGTATTGCCTTGTCCTGTCCCAACGGTAGGATATTAAAAGATATTCTAACTTGTCTCCCTTTAATAGTTAACTAAATAGGTTCTATTTTAAGATTAATAATACCCCCTCTATAGGCTATCTAATCTCCTAAAATTATTATAAGTGGATATAGGTGTTTTTTCTACCTATATAGTAACCCTATTCTTTCTACTGCTTTTGGTAACATGTGGTTTCTAGTTGCTCTACTATCTATTAATGCTTTAAACTGCTGATCTTACCACTTAACTTATAAGTTTAGGTATTGTCCTTAAATTTCTTTAAGGGTTTAAGGCTCTAATACTAGTTCCCTCTAGTCCTATACGCCTCCCCTTTTCCTAACTGCTGGCTGCTAGATCCTGCTTATACTTAGTCTAACTTAGGCTAATACTTAGTTTATTTCTTTTCCTCTATATGCTATAGATAAGTGTTCTCTAGGCACTTCTACCACTATCGTCCTTCTAGGCATTCTTCCGTAAGAAATCTTCTGGGTTAAAGTATTAGGTCCCCTTAACTTTGCACTTCTACTAGGTGCCATTTATATATATACTTAGCGTCCCTAAACCGCTTTTCCTCTAGTGCCTAATATATCCTTACTAGGTACTTCTGGTTCTTGTCTTTTAGTGCTCTATATATATTATATATATCATCTACACAAGCTATCCACAATAGTGTATAATACGCTGCATGTTTTGGGTTAACTCTTAGTTTATCTTTATTCTTAAGTTTAAACCTGTACCTAGTTAACCTGACTACTAGTATCTCTACTACAGGTACTAAGATTTATTATTCACTTCTCTAGTCCCTAGATCCCTTTTCTAGGTTCCTTAATATTATAATTAATACCCCTTTAATATAACTTATGCGTTTCTCCATAATAGGTTAGTCTTAGATAACTTTTTTATTTAGCTACATATAAAAATCTTCCTATTTATTATTATATCGTTGCCTATACCACTTTCCATACAACTGGTTTAGTGTGTATGGTCTATCTGTTAGAAAGTACCTTGTTATTACTACATTATAACATCCTTTAGTATATCTTTCTTTAAACCTAGTTAGGATATCTAGATCCTCTTTTTATTTCAGTTTATCTAACTATTTTGCCCTAGGTGTCCCTATACTTGGCCTATTAGTAACTCTTTATATGGGTGCTCTGTCCCTTATATAACCTAGCATAGCTAATCTCTTATCTAGCTTTTGTTTCTGCTATATAATAATTCTTGTTCTAAACTTATCCATAGTTTCTTATTTTCTATATCTTGTAGCTAGATCTTTGTAGTTATCTTACTTCTTAATCTGGGTATTAACTGTTTAATTTTTAGGCTAAATACTACATTTACCTAGGATTACTGACGTTCTTATTTGTTCCCCAAACTTATAGTTCTTAAACTTGCGTTCTATACTTATTCGTTTATTTATAAACTAAGTAGCTGCCCTTTCCTATTGGCTTTCGTCCGTTGTGGGTTCTTAGGTATGTCTTATCTTATCTTAAGAATCTTAAGCTTCTTTTATCTCTTCTTAAGAATCTTAAGCCTATGGCCTTTTGCCTTTATTAAGTAATAAGCTAGCACTAGCAGTTATCTACTTGCTTAGTTTCTTTTAAATATTACTCCTATTATCTTATAAAGCGATAGAAATTGTATCCAACGGCGTTATAATATCTGTTACTAAACCTTGTTCTATAATAGTCTTAGTCTCTACTTCTATTTTAACTTCTCTAAGGTCTGTATGCTCCTAGTAAGCTGCTTTTATTACCTTATTATTGGTAAATGCTTCGCCTATATTAAATTCATTGTCTTTAATATCCGATTTATAAGCTGGTTCGTTGGTTCCTTTAAATTTAAATAACACTAGCTCCTATAGCTAATAGCTTACGCCATACTTAGCATCCTTATAAATTTAGCATGTGTTGTTATAATAAAACATAAAACTGTTAATTAAACATTCTTTTATTCCTTACAGTGCACTATTATCCCTTTATACGTACGTGCCATTTGCTGGCCTGGTTCCCTTTACTATATAATTACTTTAACCACCTCTATAGTCTCTAGCGAAATAACCTTATTTTCTATAATTTATATAAGCCCTATCTTTAAACTATTTTTCTTGTTATGGAGTCCGCCTAAACGTCTTCTACTACTAAGATCTTTGGTTTGGCCTCTACTCCTAGGTCCTTTAATTACTAGATCCTTAACCTCTAGATTTCTATAGTTTCTTTCCCCACCTTTAGGTTTCTTTAGTACCACTTAGGTCCATTAGCTCTACGCCATTCTATAGTTTTTAGCTCTATGTCTGTTGTTATATACTCTACGCCTTATATAACTATGGAACTCTGTCTTGCCCTTTTTTAGCTTATTCCCTTTAATAAATTCTATTATTAATCTTTATTAACTAGTCTATTAACTCTCTTAGAGTATCCGCATCTTCTATTAGGATAATTGCGTCCTAGACTTTAGCCTTAAGTCCTTATTTATACTATGCTATAAGCGCCCTATTATTCCACTTAACCTATGTAGCTAGTGTTTAAAACTATATTGTATACTTAATTGCTAAAGTGTATTATACTAAGTTCTGAAGTTTCTATTCTGCTATTATAGTTGCTTTAGGGTCTCTAAACATTTATATTAACTATTCTATGAATCCGTTCCAACTTATAAACACATACCGTATGTCTAGGTTAGTAGTTGTTATACCGTTTGCTTATATCTCTATAAGGTAAGACTTAAACCACTCTAGAGCTCTCCCCAATAAAAATAGTCCTGTGTATACTACCTGGTTTATAGGTGTTGCTAACTTCGCTCCTTCCTGTATAACCTTAAAATATATCTGCATAAGAAACCCTTTAAGCTTTAACTTCTCTCCTAAAAACCGTTTAATTAAAGGTAACTTAACCTTTACTACTCTAATTTTATTAATACGTTTTTTAAGTAGCCTGCTATTGTCCTATAAGCGATTAACTATTTCTTGTAACTAACCTTATGTAACCACTTAAGAATCCGTATCTGCTATACTAGTATCTCCTGACCCTAAGGTCGTGGCTGCCGTTAACATTGTTATAACTGGTGCTTTAGGTAGCATATTATTTAATCTTGTTTAATACTATAACCTTAGTAGTGAATGTGTAACGGAACCTTATAGTAGGAACTACGGTAGGTCCTATTATTAGGCTGGGTATATAGGTAAGAACAAATTAACAACGTAATAATAACTAGTAGAGTAATTGCCTAACAGATTAACTCTAATTATATTCTAAGATTTACTACAAAGAGAGAACTATCTACGGTAGGGACTAAGGTCCTTTAAATACATAACCATACTCCTAAGAAATCCTCCCTTATACGTGAGGTACGTGTTATACGTAGTGTACATAGACGTACTCTACGTATACTGCGTATACTGCGTATAACATTATATGACTCGCTTACTATTCCTCGTTATATGGTTCCACTAGTTCTAGCCTAGACCGTGCCTATATTAACCAACTAGCTTCCTCCAACTCTTCCCTAAGTAGTTGTAATATTGTACTTAAAGCGTCCGTAATATATTTTTAATTGCTACCTAGATCCTTTCTAGTCTTTAGTTAATTTCCTTAGGGGTGGCTAATAAGCCTTACTTATTTAGTATTAGGTGGATTTCTTCTAAGTCTTAAAGTTATTATTTAACTATATTAAGGAAACCGTTTATCTTAAGCTTCCTTATTACGTATCTTTTACTATTTAGTTACGCCTTAATATCTAGATCTAGCTGTATTTGGATAGGGATATAGTCTAAGGCAAGTATCTATTCTTCTTTAGGGTTGCACCTTTTAAGTCTCTAGTATAGGCCTTTATCTATAAATATAAGATTAATTATACTTCTAGCGGTGCCTTATTACCATATAATTGCTCCTAGGGGGGTAGCTAGTTTAAGGCCCTAAATATCTATAGCTCTTAGTAGGCACTCTGCCTATTATTTAGCAGCAATATAGATACCCCCCTACTATGGGTAGTAGAGGTTTATATCTCCTAATAGGATAAACTCTATGCCTTTGGTTTCTAGTAAGCTTATTACTAATATAATATTCTCTATTTATAGGACCCCTTTAACCCTAGGGTTATACATATTAATAATTTATACCAGTCCCCTATATATCTGGATTATTATAACTATAATATCTAGGTTAACTACCTACTATAACCATAAGGACAGGCTAATAGCCTTACTAATTATAAAGCACACGCATATAGCTACTTTTGGTTTGTATAGAAGCTAGAATCCTTAGGGGCAGTATATTAATTATATATAGGTATTATAATACGGCTCTTATATAGCGAGTGTAACGGAACCTTGTAGTAGGAACTATAGTGGGTCCTGTCAATAGGCTAGGTATATAGGTATAAACAGTTAACAACGTAATATAACTAGTGGAGTGGTTACCCAACAGATTAACTCCAATTGTATTCTAAGATTTACTACAAAGAGAGAACTATCTGGGTAGGGACTGTGGTCCTTTAAATACATAATTATACGCCTAAGAAATCCCTTCGCTCCGTAAGGTATATGTGCTCTATCTACTCTGTTACAGATCACACAGATTATATAGATTATATAGATTACACCACATAACCTTAGCTACTATTCTTTATTATATGGTTCCACCAGTTTTATTCTAGACTATGCTTATATTAACTAACTAGCTTCCTCCAACTCTTCCCTAAGTAGTTATAACATCGTATTTAAGCTGTCTGTAACACTATCTCCCTTCTTTTTATTTTTATTCTTGAAGATTCCTAATATCTCTAAGTTGTTTACTAGAGGTATAATGTCCGTTTAATTAGTCTAGTTAATATCCGTACTTATTATACCTAAAGCTTCTTCTTCTTCTTCTATAGCCTATTAGTTTTGCACTGTTGCTGTAATCTTATCTCTAGGTGAGATAATGCCGTCTCTATATTCTTGTTATATAAAAGAGGGGTTAGCTTATATTACGCTAGCGAGCCCTTTATCTTAATAACCGTCCTCTTGTTTAGAGTGTACTAAAGTAAACGTTTAATTATTCTGCGACGTTCGCTCTATCTCTAACGCTAAGTATACGCGTTTTATAACTCTTAGTAGTCTTCTAGTTCTCTAAGTAACCTATTATAGGGTCTTATATTTAATCTGCCGCTAAGAAGCTTAACGGTAAACTAGTATTTACGCTGCTTAAGGTTTAACATATCTTAGAAGAGTCCGCATATATCCTTAAAGCTTAGTGTCTGGCTTACGCTTATCTCTAACGTCTTAAATGTGTACGCGAGAAGGTTCGTTCTAAGGAGTAGAAACTGGTTTAATAGGGTTTGTCTAAGCTAGGTAATAAAAGGACTAGCTCCCTTCCTATAAGGGAAATAACTCTAAGTAGCTTAGTAATTACTCCTCTTAGGTCCCCCTTAGGTAACTTATTCTTTGGCAATCCTTCCTTATTACTACTATTTGACCTACCTTCTTCCAATACTTCTATACCTTTTCTATAGCGTTTCCTAGGTTGCTTAGTGGCTTTTAGGTAGTTTTACTATACCCTATCTACTTTACTTTGTACTATATTTTATTATCTATATCCTTGTAACTGATAATCTTTAAAACTTGCTATTTATCTTCTTTTTACCCTCTATATGTGTCTGCCTTATAGACTGGTGGCTTAATATTCCTGTATGCTAGCTCTAGCATTGCTATATGCTGTATAGGATAGACCCCCATTCCGGCTAGTAGATTTAACTTATATATAACCAATAAAATCCTTTGCTTAATTTTAAAAGGTCCTAGTCTAATATAGTCTAACTTTTTACTTAGTCATTAACTCTTGAAATTTTTGTATAGTAGCTATACTTTTTCTCCCTCCTTAAAATCTGGTCCCTCGGATCTTTTAGCATTATAATACCTTTTTATTCTTTATTATACTAGTTTAGCTGTTTCTGTAAGGTCTGCATAAAGATTTATTAATATCTCTATTCTTTGTTTAGCTATGCTACTTATTTTCTTTGCTTAATATAGCGATAATAACGTTCTTGGCTCGTACCCATAGTTTGCCTTAAATAGTGATGTTCCCATTCCTTCTTGTGGTGTTGCATTATATGCAAACTATATAACTAGTAATAATAATACCTAGTTATTCTATGCATAATTAATATAATGCCTTAGATACTGTTCTAGTATCTAGTTTAGTCTTTCTGTCTATCCGTCCGTCTACGGATAATATGCTATAGAGGTTGCTATACAAACCCCTTATTCTGCTAAAAACACCTCCTAAAATACTACTACGAATCTTAGATCTCTGTCCGATATAATTTTATCTAGTGCTTTATATTTTGTAAATACTTCCTTTATATAGATTTTAGCGATATCTTCTACTAATATTTCTTTAGTGCATACTATAAAGTATCCCTACTTTATTAGCTTATCTACTATTACTAAAATCGCGTTATAATCTTATCCTATAATAGGATCTCTTAACTTTGGTAACTTAATAATAAAGTCCTATAATATAACTTCCTATAGTCTTTCTGGTATTTTAACAGGTTATAGCCCTCTATATAGCTTATACCTTGTTAATTTGTTTCTTTAGCAGTTTAGATATTCTCTTATAACTTATCTTACTAATCCCTAGATTCCTTAAATAATGTACTCCTCTTAAAGTCTTAACATTAAGCCTATAGCTCCGTTGTGTCCTTGTGTTATTCCCTTATAAAACTCTCTTATAAATTCCTCTATAATTAACCTTGGAACATAAGTGGCTTCTCTATTCTTATATTACTCTGAGTCTAGATCCTCTACCTACGCTTCTTAGATCTTTTATACCCAATTACTCTCTAGTAACTTATACACTTGACTTTCTCTAGTTGCTATAACTTTAGAATAATTATACCTAATTAACCCGTTAGTATTCTTCCTTAATAGTGCTCCTAACGGCTTACTGTTGCTTTATAGTTCAGCCTTTCTGCTTAGAGCGTCTGCTCGCGCATTATTAGTACCTTTAGTATACTAAATTTTAAAATGGTATTCTATAAGTATTTCCGCCTATTTAACCTATCTTTAGTTAAGTTCCTTTATTATTAGGAATCCTGTAAGGTTCTTATAGTCCGTTTTAACTACAAATGGTTTTTCTGTGCCTTATAAGAATGCTTTCTATTCCTTAAGTGCTGCAACTACGCCTAACAGCTCCTTATTATAAATGTCGTAGTTTAACTCTGGTGGTGTTATTTTTTAATTGTAGTACGCTACTAGGTACTATATATCCTGGTACTTCTATAGCAAATATACTCCTAGTGCGAAGTCTAATATATCTATCTTAACAACCGTATCTAACCTTGGTTAATAGATCTTAAGGACTAGTTCTTAGGTAAAAATTTCCTTAAGTTCTTAGAATAGCTTCTTCTATTTGCTACCCTAAACCTATAGTTCCTCCTTCTTTGTTAACCTTATAAACGGCTTAATATTCTTTAACCATTATGCTATAAACCTCCTATAGTAGTTACAAAACCCTAGGAACGACCTTAACTGCGTAATATTCTCTAGTTCTTGCCAACTTACTATAGCTTTAACTTTCTTTAGGTCTATACTAATTTTCCCTAGTTTAATAATAAATCCTATAAAATTGGTTTTCCTTATAAAGAACTCGCATTTCTTAATTTCTACTAGCATCTGTTCTTCCTATAGTCTCTTTAAGACCCATTTAACGTGTTCTCTATGTTCTCCCTTATTCTCTAAGTAAATAATAATATTGTTAAAATATACCATAATAAACTTATCTAGGTGTTCTCCTAATACGCTATTAATTCGCTTCTGAAACGTTGCTAGTATATTTATAAGCCCGAATTATATAACTAATGGCTTATATAGTCCTTCCTTTAACCTAAAGGCTGCCTTTTACTTATTACCTTCCTTAATCCTAATCTAATGGTACGCCTATCTTAGATCTATCTTTGTAAAGATCTTTACATTACCTATCCTATCTTAGATTTTGCTAATTAAGGGTAAAGGATACCTATTCATCCTAGTAATGCTGTTTAACTGTCTATAGTCTATATACATTCTGAGTTTTCCGTTTTTCTTTGGGATAAACAGTACTGGATATCCCGCTAATAACTATAACAGTCTAATATATCCCTTTTATAAATTCTCCTGGATAAACTCCTTAAGTGCCACTAACTTGGTTTTAGTAAGCTTATAGATTAGAAAGAACTTTAGACTTATTCCCTCTTCTAATTCTATTTTATGGTCCCATACTGCGTATTTTAATAGCTTCTTACTTTCTAGTAACCACAATTTTTTGCCATACTTATGGTATCTTTTTGGTATATAACTTAAGCCTTACTTAGTCTCTTTATACGTTGCTCCAACTTAGTACTATACCAACTTAGTTTACTGTTGTATCTTATATTATTAAGTATCTCTAATATTAACCTAACCTATAACCTAATTAATCTTTGGATTGTACTTCTATAACTAAGGTATTCCTAGTATCGCCTTATCCTGTCCCAATGGTAGGATATTAAAAGACATCTTAACCTATCTCCCTTTAATGGTTAACTAAATAGGTCCTATTTTAAGATTAATAATGCCCCCTCTATAGGCTATCTGATCTCCTAAAATTGTTATAAGTGGATATAGGTGTTCCTTCTATCTATATAGTAACCCTATCCTTTCTACTACTGCTGGTGATATATGGTTTTTTGTTGCTCTACTGTCTACTAACGCCTTAAACTGCTGATCTTGCCACTTAGCTCTTAAATTTAGGTGCTGTCCTTAAATTCCTTTAAGGGTTTAAGGCTCTAATACTAGTTCCCTTTAGTCCTATACGCCTCCTTTTTTTCTAACTGTTGTCTGCTAGATCCTATTTATACTTAGTCTACTTTTAGCTAATACTTAGTTTATTTCTTTTCCTCTATATACTATAGATAAGTGTTCTCTAGGCACTTCTACCACTATTATCTTTCTAGGTATTCTTCCATAAGGAATCTTCCTAGTTAAAGTATTAAGTCCCCTTAACTTTGTACTTCTACTAGGTGCCATCTATATATATACTTAGCGTCCCTAAACCGCTTCTCTTCTGGTGCCTAATATATCCTTATTAGGTACTTCTAGTTCTTATCTTTTAGTGCCCTATATATATTGCACGTGTTATCCACACAAGCTATCTATAATAGTGTATAATACGCTAAGTAACCTAGGTCTACTCTTAGCTCGTCTTTACTCTTAAGTTTAAACCTCTATTTAGCTAATCTAACTGTTGGTCTTTCTTCTGCGGGTACTAAGATTTATTACTCACTTTTTTAGTCCCTAGATCCATCTTCTAGGTTCCTTAATATTATAATTAACGCTCCTTTAATATAATTTATGCGTTTTTCTATAATAGGTTAGTTTTAGACAACTTTTTTGTCTAGCTATATATAGAAATCTACCTATTTATTATTGCTTTATTGCCTATACCACTTTCCATATAACTGGTTTAGTATATATAGTTTATCTATTAGAAAGTACCTCGTCATTACTACATTATAATATCCTTTAGTATGTCTTTCTTTAAACCTGGTTAGAATCCCTAGATCCTCTTCTTATTTTAGTTTATTTAACCACTTTACTCTAAGTGTCCCTACACTAGGCCTATTAGTAATTCTTTATACGGGTACTCTGTTTCTTATATGACCTAGCATAGCTAACCTCTTATCTAGCTTTTACTCCTACTATGCGGTAATTCTTTATCTAAACTTATCTATAGTTTCTTATACTCTATGTCCTATAGCTAGATCCTTAAAGTCGTCTTGCTTCTTAATTACTATATTGACTTTTTAATCTTTAGGCTGAACACTAGGTTTACCTAGAACTATTATAGCCCTTATTTATTATTTAAAATCTTGCTTACCTAATAATATGCTTACTTATTCCCTAAACTCTTAGTTCTTAAACTTGCGTCCTATACTTATTTGTTTATTACTAAACTAAGTTACTGCTCTTTCCTATTAGTTTTCGTCCGTTGTGGGTTCTAGAGCTATCCTTATTACACCTTATAAGTCTAGAGCCTTCCTTATTTTGTCCTAAGAGTCTTGGACCTGTGGCCTTTTGCCTTTATTAAGTAATGAGCTAGTACTAGCAGTCGTCTACTTACTTAGTTTCCTTTAAACGTTGCTCCTTTTGTCTTATAAAGCAATGGAAATTATATCTAATGGTGTTATAATACCCGTTACTAAACCCTATTCTATGATAGTTTTAGTCTCTGCTTCTATTTCAACTTTTCTAAGGTTTGTATGCTCCTAGTAAGCTGCCCTTATTACCTTATTATTGGTAAATGCTTCGCCTATATTAAACTTATTATCTTTAATGTCCGATTTACAAGCTGGTTTGTTAGTTCCTCTAAACTTAAATAATAATAGCTCCTATGGCTAATAGCTTACGCCATACTTAGCATCCTTATAAATTTGGTATGTATTATTATAACAAAACGCGAAACTATTAATTAAATATTCTTTTGTTCCTTATAGTACACTATTATCCCTCTATATATATGCGCCATCTGCTAGCCTGGTTTCCTTTACTGCGTAATTACTCTAACCACCTCTGTAGTCTCTAGCAAAATAACCTTATTTTCCGCAATTTATGTAAGCCCTATCTTTAAACTATTTTTCTTGTTGTGGAGTCCGCCTAAATATCTTTTGCTGCTAAGATCCCTAGTTTGGCCTCTACTCCTAGGTCCTTTAATTATTTAATCCTTAACCTTTAGGTTTCTATAGTTTTTTTATCTATCTCTTAGACCCTTTAGTACCGCTTAGGTCTATTAGCTCTGCGCTATTTTATAGTTTTTAACTCTATATCTATTGTTGCGTACTCTGCGCCTTATATAACTATGGAACTCTGTCTTGCCCTTTCTTAACTTGTTCCCTTTAATAGATCCTATTATTGATCTTTATTAACTGGTCTATTAGTTCTCTTAGAGTATCCGCATCTTCTATTAGGATAATTGCGTCCTAGACTTTAGCCTTAAGTCCTTGCTTATACTATGCTATAAGCGCCCTATTATTCTACTTAACCTATATGGCTAGTGTTTAAAACTGCGTTATATACTTAATTGCTAAAGTGCGTTATACTAAGTTCTAAAGTTTTCGTTCCGCTATTGTGGTTGCTTTAGGGTCTCTAAATATTTACGTTAACCGTTCTACAAATCCGTTTTAACTTGCAAACACATACTGTACGTCTGGGTTAGTAGTTATTATACTATTTACTTATATCTCTGTAAGGTAAGGCTTAAACCATTCTAGAGCTCTTCCTATTAAGAATAGTCCTGCGTATACTACCTAATCCATAAATGTTGCTAACTTCGCTCCTTCTTATATAACCTTAAAATGCATCTGCGTAAGAAACCCTTTAAGCTTTAACTTCTCCCCTAAGAATTATTTAATTGAAGGTAACTTAACCTTTACTACTCTAATTCCACTAATATGTTCCTTAAGTATTCTACTACTGTCTTATAAGCGATTAACCATTTCCTATAACTAACCTTGTGTAACTACTTAAGAATCTGTGTCCGCTATATTAGTGTCTCCTAACCCTAAGGTTGTAGCTGTTGTTGTAACTGGTGCTTTAGGTGGTATATTATTTGACCTTATTTAATACCGTAACCTTAGTAGTGAATGTGTAACGGAACCTTATAGCAGAAACTACAGTAGGTCCTATTAATAGGCTGGGTATATAGGTATAAACAGTTAACAATGTAATATAACTGGTGGAGTGGTTGCCTAATAGATTAACTCCAATTATATTCTAAGATTTACTATAAAGAGAGAACTATCTGGGTAGGGACTGTGGTCCTTTAAATACACAATTATACGCCTAAGAAATCCCTTCGCTCTGTAAGGTATGTGTGCTCTATCTACTCTATTACAGATCATATAGATTATATAGATTATATAGATTACACCACATGACCTTAGTTACTATTCTTTATTACATGGTTCCACCAGTTCTATCCTAGACCGTGCTTGTATTAACTAACTAGCTTCCTCCGACTCTTCCCTAAGTAGTCGTAATATCGTACTTAAGCTGTCTGTAACAGCGAGGATATAGTATTTCTTTAGGTTTAGACTGTCTAGTAGGGGCCTTATAAGATGGTGGTTTGTATTACCGTAGTTATACTATATAATAGATAGGTAGTAGACCTCTAGTAAGGGTCCTTTATCTCTCCTTTAATCCTTACTTCTTCTATTTCTACTTTCTCTAGGATTTTTAGAACTTCTGTCTCTTATATCTATACCCTAGTCACTACTTATTTTATATAAAGCTTTCCATTCCTATATCTTATATACCTACTAGCGCTTCTATATCTAAATCTATTATTATCTCTAGTTCTTCCCCTAATCTTACTAGTTAGCTATATACTCTTTATAAGTTGGCTGTAAATGTTATATTTACTATATTAAGTCTAATTCTTAATTATCCTGGTCTTAAGCTTGCTATAGCTGTCTATAGGGGTCTTCCTATAGGGCGTCCTCTCCCTTATATCCCCTGTAACCCTTATATCCCTATTTAGTCTAGTAATATTATACAGCGTTACTTCTAGCCCGTTAAGGCTTGGGATGGCTGGCCTAGCCCCCTAATATTAAAGGTAGGAAATGCTAGAAAGGCACCTATATCCCCCTAGCTTATTACCTATTATTTTTATTTATATAACCTAGCGTGTAGTTATTCCCGTAGCTATTAAGCCCTTACCTTCCATCTCCTATATTTAATACAGTTTTCTCTCTCCCACACCTTATATATACTTTAGTAGCAGTTTACGCATTTTATTTAGTTTTAATTTAAGTAGTGTCTTATATTATAGAGGCCTATACAGTAGCCACAGCATACCTATGCTGTGTATATAGATTAGGTATATCCCTATTATACGCAGTAATAGCATTATTTAAGGCGTAGTCTATGGTTATAGAGCCTTGTATTATATATAAGGCCATTTATAATTATTCCTTTTTAGATAAGGAGTTTTTATATTCCTAGTATAAGTATACTAATAATAAGGGAGCTATGCGTTTAACTAGCGTCTCCCTAGTAAGTCTCTGGCAACCCTTATATCCTCTTATTATTTTTATTATATACTTAGTTTATATTTTCCTATTAAAGCTATTAGATTTAGATAATCTTAAGTCCTAGTATAAGGCGTTCTATTTATCTTACTATTTTTTATATAATTACTATATTATCTGCCTGGCGTTCCTTTTCTATTTTAAAGCTTATAGGAACCGCTAGGACTTTAACTAGGTAATCCTTATAGAGTACTTTTATACTAATATATTCTTCTAGCCTATCCCCTGTCCTTACAGCTCGTTCCTTTACCTATTAGTCCTTTAGGGTAACTCTAATATCTCCACTCCTAAGGTATTAGACTGTAATAGCATTATAGACCTCTTTATAAATCTTTATAAGGACTTCTATTTCTAATTATCCCCTAAGCCCCTTTACTTTTTCTATATTTAGTTATATTATAATTATATACCCAGTTATTGTCTTAAGGGGGGTAGGTTTCTTATACTATAGAAGCATAACTATAGTGGCCTAGGTATAGTTTACTAGTAAAGGGGGGTTCTATTTATTTTTAATTTTACTTAGTTATTAGAGGATTTAATTAAGGGGTTATTAAAGGGGCGCCTAAGGTTTACTAGACTGGCGGAGCTATTTTACTAGCTGCGTTAGTTTATTATAGCTAACGGTTACTCCCCTATAATTCTAGATACTAGATACATCTAATAGGCTTTATATTTTATTAGATACTTTCTTAATAGAGATATTTCCACTTTATAGTATGGTATTCACCTGTCTTTGTTATAGAGGGCCGTTGCTAGGCGTGGTTCTAGCGGTCGCACGCGAGTGCGAACCGCCGTTGTTCGACGTGTGCCTCCCCTACGATGCATGCATCTTAGGGGGATTCTCTGGGTGTTTTTCAGGGTTCTTTTGGTTGGTTTTGGTCTTTTTGGGCTAGGTATAGCAAGAGCTCCGTTTTTTTAAGGTAAATAATTAAATATAAAACTAGATATAAAAACTTAATTTTTTAATATTATAGTAGTATATAACTTATAAATAAAGTTTTCTTGGCTATAATCGTAATATAGATTATAAAATTATAGATTAAAATATTTAAGAATTACGTAAAAAAATATTTAATAAAAATATTATAATAATAGGTTTAAATTTTTTTTTAAATAATATACTAAGGAGGAAATATATAAGCAGCCACGATTCTGAGGACGAGAGACGATATAAAGACACAAGAAACCAGCTAAAGAATACCCTAAAAAAAGAAGCAAGGAATAACTGGAGACGGTTTATAAATGAACACACTACTAACCCAAGTCTCCCCTATAATAAGGGCCTTTGGACTATAGCGAAATGGGTAAAGAAAAAGGCGGGACGCCTAGTAGAAGATCCACACCTACCACCCCTACAAAGAGCAGGCGAACTACAGGCTATAAGCAACAATAACAAGAAGGCAAAGATCCTTATAGAAAGATTTTTCCCTTAACCGGCTCCAGCAGACCTTAGCGACATTACTAGTAAAACACTGGTGACTCGCCTAAGGGTCAACAGCGATATAACAACTAAAGAAATAGCCAGAACTATTAGCCGCCTCTTAAATAATATAGTACCAGGACCAGATGGGATCCTAAACAAAGCCCTAAAGACCTGTGGACCACTTATAGCACCTTAACTTGCAGACGTAGCTAGAGCATGCTTTGCAATAGGCTACTACCCGCGACTTAGAAGATCTATAACAACGGTCGTCTTATAAAAAGAAGGCAAAGCAGACTACTTAATCCCAGGAAGCTACCGCCCTATTGCCTTAGAAAACACCCTAAGCAAGATCTTAGAAAAGGTTATAGCGGACCATATAGCAGACACGGCAGAGGAACACGCCCTACTACTATAAAGCTAAATGGGGGCAAGAAAGAATCGCTTAACGCTATTAGCACTTACACTACTCGCTGCTACCATTAAAACTACATAGGCTATGCGAAAGGACTTTATAATATTAATACTTAGCCTAGATATCAGTGGCGCCTATAATAATATACCCTATAAGCGTCTCCTATACATCCTTAGGGCAAAGGGCTTCCCAAAATAGATTATTTAATTTATTTAAGGATTTATAGGCCAGAAAGAAATATTACTAGTCTTTAGTGGATACTAGAGCCCCCCTATCGCAGTTATAATAGGAATACTATAAGGATCACCTCTGTCGCCTATACTCTTCCTCTTCTTTGTAAGCAACCTGCTTAACACCTTTAAGGAAGGGGCGACCTAGGGGATAGGCTTCGTTAATAACACAAACCTAATTATATATGGGCCAACAGCCGTAGAGAACTATAGGATACTAGAGAAAGCCTATAATACCTATATAGAATAGGCAAGATAACATAGAGTCCAATTCTTACTAGAGAAATACCAGCTAATCTATTTTATAAGAAAACGTAACTAATCTATAGATCTTTAGCATATAATCCATATCTAAGGCTTTGGGGGTTAACCGGTTTAAGGCCTAAGGGTATTAGGAGTATAGGTAGATAGCAAGCTCCAGTAGAGCGCATATACGGCGTAAGCAGCCCATAAGGGCTAAGCACAGTATATCGCTATGTCCAGGATCGTTAATTCTATATAGGGTCCATACTTCCAGAGGTTACGCCTACTATATATAGCAGTTATCCGGCTAACCATAACGTATAGATCTAGTATTTGGGCCACTAGAGAAACTAAGAAAGGCCCCCCTAAATTACTCCTTAAACCACTCTAAAAGGTCTAAACAGCCTGCCTTAGGAGTATAACAGGCGGGTATAAGCGAACGGCCACAGCACTGCTTAAGAAGGAAGCCAATATTCCCCCTCTATAACTATATATTGAAGCCGATGCAATGTAAAGGGTGTAAAAGGAACGCAACTTTAACGTCACAAAGTATATCAAGACACGCCTAAATAAACTATAGAGGGACCCTAGGGTGCCCTATAGGAGAAGGAACTAATAACCCCAAAGTAGGGAAGATATATTAGGAAAACAGGTAGAGAAAGTAGAAGAAGAATAGTGCGGCG
>Ga0307507_10001180_pt1 | contig 58153 bp, 28 predicted proteins | sample 7_EM_MG_FD_207223 | JGI IMG/M metagenome (GOLD analysis project Ga0307507, IMG submission 207223) | Populus trichocarpa ectomycorrhiza microbial communities from riparian zone in the Pacific Northwest, United States - 7_EM | ecosystem: Host-associated > Plants > Roots > Unclassified | place... | reverse complement strand
CCGAGCCGGCGTCCCTAAGCAAGCGTATATCATTGCTATTCCAACTATGCTCCGCGGGCTTGCTCTTAAGTTTCCTAAGTACCCCTAGTACTTTGCATATACAAGACCTCCTGAACAGCCACAACCGTAGCAGCTTCAGCAATTTCAGCAGCCAAAGCCCCCAGAAACGACACGAATATGATTAAGCCATAGGTTACCAAGTGGGTAAAGAGAACAGGACATAAGGAGGGTAATATAAGCAACTATTAATCGGGGCACGGGTACAACCAACCGAATTTGCAAAGGAATAGGAATAGGGACTACGGACTCATTTACCAGTGCCCTTTTTGTTTTTCTTATTCCCTAGTTGTTGCCAGTGTCGGAATAAGATTCTGTGATACAGTGGACACCGTTGCTTGTAACTAATTGGGTTGACCACGTAAGCTAAGTGAGCTCAGGAGATCCATCAAATTCCACCTGTAGAAGTAGAAAGAGAAGAAGAAGAAATCGATTGAAACTAAAACCCCCCCTACCGTGGTTCCAACAGTAGTAGTCCGCTCTAGTTATCCTAAAAGTAGTTAATAAAGGGCCGAAGTCTCTAGTCCAAGTATTAATTTATAATCTCCGTCTAACCGTCTATCTAGGGGTAGTATGCTATAGAGAGCTTTAGCCTAATACCTAGGATCCAGGTAAACTTATTCTAGAAGGCTAATATAAACTACGGCTTGTGGTCAGATATAATAGTATCTAGTAGTCCGTAAATTTAGTAGATATAGTAGATATATAGTTAGGCCGCCTCTTTAGCATTAATATTTTTATAACAGGGGATTAAGAACGGGCGCTTGCTAAAGCGGTTAACTAGGATTATAACCATATTATATCCGTCGCGGTTTATAGGTAACTTATAGAAGTCTATAGAGATATACTACTAAGGGCATTCTAGTATTAGGAGTGGCTTTAATAGCCCTAAGGTCTTATCTTATGGAATTATAAACCTATAGCAGTTATTGCAGTTCTATATATAGCAGTTAATATCCATAACCATTCTAGGCTAGTAGTAGCGGTTACTAATAATTTTATAGGTCTTATTTTTTCTAGGGTAGGCTATAGAGACCTAAGTATATACTTCAGCAATAAGCCAAGTCTATAAATTCTATTCCTTTACTACTACCAGCCGTTCCCGGTGCTTAAGCAGTCCATTTTTAAGGGACTATAGGCTAGTAGCATCCTTTACCTTTTTGCGGCACTCCTATAGAGAAGGGGCCGTACGGTTTACCTATAGTAGTTTATTAATAAGGTTAAGTTCCATGGAGTTAATAGGGCATATCTTAGCGTCCAAAGGGTCCGTATTTAGTTCTGCCTATATCTAGGGGTTAAGGTGCTCTAGTTATAGTAGTGCCTAGGTCTGTAATAAGATCTTTATAGCTACCTAGTTACCTAGGTCCTGTTTACACCTTATAAGAGCATCCGCACGGTTTATAGCGCCTAGTCTATATATAATTAAGAAGTTAAACTAAGATAGGATATCCGCCTAGCGTGCCTAGCGGGCTATAAGGGCCTTAGTTATTATAAAGTATTCTAGGGCCTTATAATCCGAAACTACCTTAATAGGCTTAGGGGTCCCCTCTAGCTATATATACCAGTGCTAAAAGCTAGAGATAATAGCCAGTATTTCTTTATTATAGATATGGTAGTTTAGCTCGGCATCTATTATAGTCTTCAAATAGTATATAATAGGGTGCCATTCTCCGTCTAGTTGCTTCTAGGAAAAAATACTGGCTATTATACTGTCTAAGGTATTAGTTTCTAGCATTAAGGGCTGTTTTAGGTTAAAGTGGATAAGTAGGGGAGCCAATACCAGCCGCTTTTTAAGCTTATTAAAGGCCTATATACATATAGCGTTAAAGTGGAATGGCTGGTCTTTCCTAGTAAGGCGGTTAAAAGGCCAGGCAATCCTACTATAGTTCTTAATAAAGCGTTAGTAGAAGTTACAGAAACCTAAAAATAATTATACCCCCTTTACGGTCTATAGGGGTGTCCACTAGTTAATTACAGCCGTTTTCTCTAAGTTGGCTTTAATTCCGTCCGTACTAATAATAAAACCTAGGTACTTTATACGCTTAACACTAAATTCCAACTTCTTAATATTGGCCTAGAGACCAGCCTCGCAGAGCCGTTGTAGGACTTTATAGACATGCTCCTTATATTCCAGCTCATTCTTAGAGTAAATTATAATGTTATCTAGGTAGGCCATATAGAAGTCATTAAGGTAGTTAAAGAGTACATTATTTATATACCGCTAGTACGTAGCTAGTCCATTAGTTAGTCTAAAAGGGAGTACCTTATATTTATACGTTCCATAACGGGTTTAAAATATAGTAAGCTCCTTAAACCCAGGGTCTATTCTAATTTAGTAAAAGGCCTGGCGGATATTAAGCTTTGTAAAGACCCTAGCTCTACTTATTTAGGCAAGAGTCTTATTAAGTAAGGGTAGTAGATAGCGGTCCTTGCGGGTTATGTTATTTAGCTTATAGTAGTTAATGCAAAAGCGCAGTCCTCTATTTAGCTTTTTAGTAAAGAGAATAGGCGAGTTAAAAGGGGCTTAGCTAGGCTTAATAAAGCCCTTATTAAGGTTGTTGATAAGGTACTACTTTAGAGCCTACAATTCGGCAATAGACTGTGGGTAGAGAGGGCTAAAGTTAAGGGTACTTCCCTTGCCTTAATTAATCTTAATCTTGTGGTTATACGGTTGGTAAGGCGGAAGTATATCTAACACTGCCTTAGAGAATACGTCCTTAAATTTCCAGTATTAATTAGGCAGTTTTTGTTCTACTAGTTCCTTATCTATAAGCTTGCTTTCCTGTCCACTAAGCTCACTTTCCTTTTCCTTAAGCATTTAATTAATTTTATATAGGCTAGTTATAAAGGTAACGGTATTAGGCTAAACCAAGTTCTAGTAGAATCCTACAGCGCCAATACAGCAGATATTAACTAGTGGGAGGTCCATAGGTTTCTTTATAGACGCTTATTAGGCTGTATCTTGCGGTATAGGGTGTATAGTCTTCCTCAGCTTATATTCCATTTTCCATAAGTTATCCTTCCTATCTATTAGCTTAGTATGGCGTCTAATATCCCTAGTTTTCCTTTAGGGCTATATAGGGCCTAGGTTCTCCGTGGGGGGCTTAGCTAAGTTACTACTAACTTCCTAGGTCTCTAGTGCGGATGGCGTAATATACACAGTCTGGGGGCGGAGTAGTATACGGATCCGTTAAGGATTAAGATATATATCCTTCTTAAAGGCCTGGTCTCTGCGTATAGCATTAGCCTAGTAAATAGTATTAATCTAGGGCTGTATAAGGTTTTCTATTATAATGCTAATTTCTTTTATAAAGGAAGGGGTTGGGGGTAAAGTTTTAGGCCAGATAAGCCGTCTATTCCATACGTCAAGCTATAAGCCTAAATAGGCTAGCCATTTTCTCCCTATAATTATATCGTGGCTCCCAAGGTCCGTAATAAGAAAGGGGACGTTATACTACCTTTATCCGTCAATACGGAGGTAAATCTGCAAGATAATTATAATAGGTGGCCCTATTTGTCCGTTGTACCCACGAATAGGAATTAGTTTGGGCAGTTCTTTAAGGGGTGTATTTAAAAAGTCAGCTAGCTTTATGGTATACTGGGTGTCTATTAAGGTAAAGGCATTTGCTCTAGAGTTAGCTAAAGCAGAGGTTAAAACTTAATATTTATTACGGAATAAAGTATAAGGGATAGTGCAGCTTCTTCTACTAACTAGCCAACCTAGATTAATATGTAATATATTAATCCCTTTTAACCCTAAAGAGAAGTCTTTCTTTAGGGTTCCTCTTTTTCCAACTCTGCCTCTACACTATTTTCCTAGATTAGTAGGACCTTATCCTTTTTCGTATTTGTTGGGCATTTAGCTGCACGGTAACCCTTTTAACCGTATATAAAGTAAGCTCCTTAGTCGCTAAGGGCCTGTCTATGGGGGTCGCTATACGAAGGCCAAGTATACGCTAGAGTTACGGCAGGACTAGCTGCACGGCCCGCTACTAGGTTAACGGCAGGCGGTACGGTCGGTGCTATAGGGGCTGTAGATCTTACTAGGGCATTACGGCCCATTCTTGTAGTACTTATGTTCTAGTTAGCGGAGCTTTTAGCCTTATACCGCTTGGCATGTACCTTAATTTAACAGAGGCCCTAGTTGATAGCTAGGCATTAGTCCGTAAGTTCCTTTAGCGTCTATACGGTAGTATAAACCGGTAGTACGGCGCGCTATAGGTCTAGGGTAAGCTTATTAAAGAGGTCTGGCATTAGATCTTTTTAGGGGATTTGGGCCTATCTAGCTAGGTGCAGAAAGCGGGTCTAGAAAACTAAGAAGGTTTCTATTGTTTTTATTGTTAGGCTTTTATAATTAAGATGGGCATTCTGTACCTTAAAGGGATCCTTATAAATAGAAGATAGGTAATTAATTATCTCTTCTTTAGAGAGGAAGAGGTCTGCTAAGTCCTAGGTATATCGCGGACGTAGGTGCGTCTATATATCACCGCCGGTACGGCCGAAGACGTATGCCATTTTAGCTCTAGTATTAGGAAAGTAGTCTGTATTAACTTTAAGCTTGTCCTATAATTAAAGCTTCCAGTTATTAAATATAGGGTTGGTTTTATCTGTAAGCAATAGGGGGTCTGTGACCTTCGCGGACCGTGATAATGCTAATGCTATGCGTTAGGCTAGGGCCTTAAGGACCGTAGCAAGTCTGTCTAATAAGTTAATACTAGATATAGGGGTGTCCCTAGCTTTAAGCAGCTCTTAAAGCCGTTTAATTTCGGCATTGGCTGCTGTAAGCTCCTGCTAGGGGTTTAAGACGTTAACTGTTTCACTATTAGAGGTATTTAAGGGTCCTACAGCTGCTTTACTGGCTGCTGTGTTTCTTGGCATAATAGTAGGGGTATTAGGTAATTTCTAGTATTTATTTATTTTCTAGGGGGGGTTCTAGTCCGTGTGTGTCCTGTTCTTAGGGTTTGTGTTCTATTTATATTCTTTTAATTCTATCCTATCCTTTTTATGGTCTATAGATATTTTTTAAGTTCCTTCTTAGGAAGAAAGAGTAGAGATAAGCTTTAGATAATATTAGCGACTTAGTTAATTAAGGTACTAGCACGGTAAGAGGGACGCGTAAGCCTATATAATTAGTAGTCTATAAATGAGGATCCAAAGCTAGAGAAAGGAAGGGAGAAGAATAGCAGCGCCGTGTGAAGTTTTATGCGGTCCTCTAGTCACGTGGGCTCACGTGACTCGGCGTCTACTATAACGTCTACCATAATCCACCGTTTTCCACCAGCGCCGTAACACTCCGCACGAAGCTCTATGGAGGCTCCGTATAAAGCTCTGCACGAAGCTCTAGCAAATACCTTTAGCTTTCCTACTAATTAGATATCTCCTTTCTACCTTTTTTATTTATACTTCTCTTTATATAAAATACTATAAAATAAAATAAAAATAGGAAAAAAGAGAGGAGACCCAGCAGTTTAAATTTAGTAGCTTTTATCTACTCCTTATTATCCTCTAGTTCTATAATCCAATCCTCACCCTCTAGTGCTCCTGCTGCCGCCACTATAGGCTAAGAATTTATATTATATAACAAACATTAAGCCCCATAATCCCGCCACTTGCAATTTCCATAGCACCCACTATAGAACCCTAGGAGACTTTGATATTTAGTAAAGGGGCAAGGGCCCACTTGATAACGTAGAGTCGCTATACAAGCCTCGCAAGGCTAGTATTAATTAGCTCTCTGCCTTATATAAGTAATATAGGTCACTTATAATTATATTTAGAGACCCACGGCTCTAAATTAGAATTGCATTTATATATAAGGGCCTCCCTGTCCAAACCTGCTTCTTTAATACACCCCCTACCTAAGCCTCTATATTAATTGCTGGTAAAGCTTCTACTCTCTCCTACTTATCCTAAGAGTAGTTAGTTATATAGGTATATTATACAGAAAGGAGAGTTTATTTATATTATGGCAATATTACCAGAGAATCTTTTGTATAATAGGGCGGGAAGTATACCAGATAATTATATTTCCCAATTCTTAATAAAGGACGACGTTGGTAGGATTTAAACTTATAATCTATTTACCTACGCCACCTATACGCCTTTAGTGGTTACCTTTTACCTAAAATTATTTTATTTATATGCCCCTCTTCCCCCCTTTAGTATTATATAATACACCCCTTATATACTTTCCCTTATATAACTATAAGAGAATACTTAGAATTTTATAAGCTGTCTAGTCCTTCGCGTATTCTAATGCCTTAAGTATTTATAGAGTAGTACTTATATAATCCCATAGAGCGCGATATTAAGAACCTAAAAATACTCTCTTTGGCTTATTACTTATTCTAAGTATTAAGAGAACTTTAATTATAAGCTGTAAGAGTTATGGAAATCTTATATACTAAAGAGGCTAGTTCCACCATTAAATAGCTATTGTATGGCTATTAAGTGGAATTAGATTCTTATTAATATAGGTATTAAACTTATTTAGACTCTGCGGACGAGTATATTTTAAATAATGCTAAAGATAAGCCTTATAGAAGGCAGAGAGGTTTCCTTTAAACTCTAAAGGCGACTTTTAAGTTTTCTTAGTTGCGTATAATATAGTTAAACCTAAAAGTATTACTTTCTTACGGAATCTCTTCTAGAGCTTTTATATGCTAAAAAGCTTCTTTTCTCCTTTAACGGTAATATAATCATTCTAATCTTTTAAGAAAGCCGTACAACACTCTAGGTTAAGAACTCGTGCCGCTAGATAGTAGGGAGAATTATCTAGCTTCTTAATATATTTTTTAAGCTTTTCCTTAGCATGTTAGAGTTAAGGAGTTATAAACTTATTCTTAGCCTTAGTAGCTGTTACCTATAAGAAAGTTAGCTAAAGAAATATTAAGTGTTACGGACGCTTTAAGTACAATGTTATAACTACTTAGAGAAGAGTTGGAGGAAGTTAGTTAGTTAATATAGGCACGGTCTAGGATGGATCCGGTAGAACCATATAACAAGGAATAGTAACCGAGGTCACGTGATGTAATCTATGTAATCTATGTAATCTATAAGATCTATAATAGAGCAAATAGAGCAGACAGAGTGGATAGAGTAAGGACTTTCTTAGAAGTTAGAATGTGTATTTAAAGGACTACAGTCCCTACCTAGTATCACGGCTAGCGATCCTGTGGAAGCAATCCGATAGATTAAGCAGCAATAAGGGGCTATATTATAAATAGACTAAAATAAGGAGCTAGCAAAGGATACAGCAGGCAACCATATACGTCGTCGGCGTTGGAACAACCTTAATCCGTCTTGCTTATATTTTAGTATAACGACGTCATACAGTCAGCTAAACCGTCATATTACCCCCCTCCAAGTCAGGAAGATCGTCCTCAATCTTTGTAGTTAGGCCCTCCTTATCCTCCTCTTCTTTCCGTCCTTTTCCGCCTTATTATCCTCCTCCTCAGGCTCTAAATCTTTACCCCTAATATACGCCTCTAGCCATTACGGCAGCCGTACAGGTGGACCGGCGTTATAGGGTCTCTTGTTATGGAACGCCTTAATTTTATAGGGAGCGCTAATAAAGCCGTCTACGTTATACCAGGTGTTGTCTGGGTTATGGCCTACCCAGCTAACCTTATATTGTAGCCTCCCGCGGTAGACCCTACTAGTAAGAACCCTATTAACTTTGTACTCCGGCTTGCCGTTAATTAGGACTGGCTCCTCTAGCTCTCTATTCTGACTTAGTAAGGGGTTATCTAGATCCTTCCGTAGTTAGTTAATATGGAAGACGTTTAACATCTTTATATACGGAGGTAGGTTAATAATATATAAGTGTCCTTCTATACCCAAAATTCTATAGGGCCCTATAAGTTGCCTATCTAATTTAACGCTTAGTTGGTTAGTAGCCTATCCCTTCCTAGTAACGTATACCTAATTACCTACCCCAAAATCTGGTTCGCGATAATGCTTATTAGCTTATTTTATCTATCACTCTTAGGTCCTAGCCAGATTAGTCCTTGCCCATTTAACTACTTCCCAGTTTCTATGTGTAAAAGCTTAAGCTTCCTATTATATTAGTCTCTCACGGGGTATTAGGGTTACTTATATACGTTCCTCCCAGTTAAAGTAAAGCCTTGGCTTAAACCCTAGTTCTAATTTATATAGTACAAAGCCTATAGATTTATACGGTAAGATTGCCTATATAAAGTCCATGTAGGGGAGGAGCTCTAACTAATTGTCCTAGTAATAATTAATAAAGAGCCTTAAGCGTTGGTCTATATACTGGTTTAGCACCTCCGTATTACTATTAGTTTGCGGGTAACCAGCTATAGAGAGCTTTTGCCTAATACCGGTTAGCTTATATAGCTTGTCTATAAAGGCTAAGATAAATTAAAGTTCTTAGTCTAATATTGCTATCTCTAGAAGGCCGTATATGCGCTAGATGTGTTAGTAGTATAAATTTACTGCGTTAGCTGCAGTAGCTATCTTATAGTAGGGTAGTAAGAAGGCTCTTTTACCTAGCCAATTAACAACTATAAAGACGTTATTAAAGCCCTTCTTATCCGTTAGGAAGGATTTAAAATCAAAAGAGATATACTGCCAGTAGCGTTTACTAATTGGTAGGGGATGTAGTAAGCTAGGGGTCTTATCGCGAGGTATATAGGTCCTCCTACACATCCTATAGTTGCTTATGTAGGTATTACAGTCTAAGGGTAATCCTGGCTAATAGTATTGGTCTACTGCTAATTTCCTTATCTTGCTCCTGCCTAGGTAAGTAGTTACCTAATAGAAGTATACCTCTGCAATAAGGTAGGTACAGAGGCAGTTAATATTAGGGACCATTAGCTTGCCAAAGTGGGTAAGTAATCCGTCTTAGAGCTTTTAACCCTTCTATTCTTGCCTAGCCAGCTAACGTAGCCCTGCTAGCGATTTACTAGTTCAGTTGGCCTAGAGAATCTAATTAATTAGCTTATACGGTTCCCGTTTATAATTTGCTGCAGTTAAGAGGTCCTTTAAGGTTATATCTAATATGGCGATTATAAGGGCGGGGTTGACTAAGCATATAGTGCATATAGCCACGTCCTTCTCCTTCTGCGTCTTTAGGTCCTCCTACTTACGTAATAGGGTATTGGCCACTATATTTGCTGTGCCTAGCCTATACGTAATCTATATATAGAAATTAGCGAGTAGGTCTGCCCAGTAGGCTTATTGTGGGTTTAGTAGTCTCTTAGTTGTAAAGTACTTAAGGGCTTAATAGTCTATAACTGCCGTAAAGGGGGTACGCTGAAGGCTAAAAAGGTAACCTCGCCATTCTTATAGACCTCTTATCACCGCCAGTATCTCTTTATTATAGATCTTGTATCGCATCTCCTTAGGGCTTATTATCTTTAAGAAGAAGGCTACTAGCTTCTAGGTCCCGTCGTCTTGCAGCTAGTTAAGCACTCCAGCTACTACTCCATCGCTTACGTTAGTTTCCATATGGGTGTCTCGAAATGGCGAGTAATGCTTTACTACGCTGCCTAATATTAAAGGCCTCAAGCTCTTCTTCCCCTAGCAGGTGCCATGCTTTCTTCTGCATAAGCTTAGTAAGCGGTTATATAATACGGCCATAGTTTTTTAAGAGGGCTTGGTAGAAGTTATAAAACCCTAGAAAGGACCACACCCCCTTAATAAAAGTTGGGGGCTGCTAATCCCTTACCATAGATAGCTTGTTAGGGTCTATAGAGATTCTATTAGTCCCAATAATAAAGCCTAGGAACTTTATCCTGGTAATATTAAACTTACTCTTCCTAATATCCGCTTATAGGCCTGCCTCTTAAAGCCTCTGTAGGACCTTCTTAACATAGATCTTATACTCTAATAGGTCATCTAAGTAGATTAAGATATCGTCTATATAGGCTATATAGAAGTCGTCCAAGTAGTTAAAGAGAATGCCGTTAATAAATCTCTGGAAGGATATAGGGCCGTTGCATAGTCTAAAGGGTAGGACGCGGTACTTACAGGATCCGTACCTTGTACGGAAGGTAGTTAGGTCCTCTACCTCTTCCTTTAGCTGTATATAGTAGAAGGCCTATTAAACATCCAGCTTAGTAAATATTTTAGCCCTTGACAGCCTTGTTAACGTCTCCTTAATTAGTAATAGCAGGTAATAGTTCTTCTTAGTAATTGTATTAAGTTTTTAAAAGTTAATATAGAATCGCCACCCCCCTTTAGGCTTCTTGGCGAATAGAACCAGGGCTATAAAGGGTACATTACTCGGCACTATAAATCCCTTATATAGGTGTTCCTATAGGTAGACCTTAACTAGCTCTAGCTGTTCTAATAATATATTATATAGCGGGCTAGGAGCCAGATCACTACTGCTGCCTTTAAGAATAATATTATAATCCACCCCTTCGCGATGCGGTAGTAGCATATTAAAGGTAGCTTTTAAGAAACCGTTAGCGTACTCTCAATAGGGCTGTGGTAGCTTCTTATAGATAAGCTAATAAAGTTCTTCCTTATTATTAGGTAGGGCGTCCTGTCCCTTTCTATCCTCTATCAGCCGTTCTATCTTATAGATGCTAGTAGATCTAATTACTATACCCTTGCGCTTTATTCCGCGTAAGAAGCTCCTAGCCTTAAGTAGCGTAATATCCACTGCTTTAATATCCACAATAGGCGAAGGCTGCTTTACTCTTGGCTTTAATGGTAAAGCTAGTCTTAGGTAAAGTTAGTCCTTTATCTTCCTAATTATATCTTAGGTATTAATCTTCTAGGTATGCTTATAGTTATATTGGGCCCGTTTAATTCGCTCCAATTTACTTTTAGAAGGGGGCATCTCTCCTTAAGGTTCTCTAGTTATAGCTATACGCTTAAGAATACATTAAGGGGTAGGCATAGGCTCTTAATCTAGTAGTACGTTTCTTTAATCTATATCTTTCTAGTAATTCTTATTAATTAGTAGGGGTAAGAGCTCTTTTCTTAGTACAATTACGTCCTACCTACTGTGGTAGTTTCTCTTAGTTAGCCATACTAAGGTACAGTACTTGTAGTTAATTAGGGTCCCAGTCTTTTTAAACTACCTACGGCCAATAAGAAGGTTATGGCGTCCGGTATTATAGAATAAGAACTATATAGGGACTCGCCAGCTATCTACAACTAGGTTAGCCCTAAAGAGTTATCTAATTATATCTATCTGCTAGTTGTTATGCACAGATACAGCAACTCCTCGTCCCTTTATCTTATAGAACTTAGGTTATAGTCGTTGCTTAATAATTGGCCGCAGCTTATAGTATATAAAGGCCTCGCCACCTACACCTAAATTAAGTAGGCTTATTATATTAAGAGCTACACCTTCTAACACGATCCTACATTATATTATAAGGGCCGTGCCTCCTAGGATCTCCTTAAGCCGCATAGGGGCTATATAGATTGCTCTAAGCTACTCTAGGCAAAAGACTTCGCCTAGAGCTATTTATTTTCCAACTCCACTAAGTTAGTAGCTATCTTATACTCCTCACTTTAATTAATTGCCTTGGCTTCTGTCTTCTTTAGTATAAAACAGTCCCCAGAATAATATCCTTACTTACTATAGTTAAAGCAGGTAGCTGTTACCTTTGCGGCCGGTGCTAGGGTTAAGAACCATCTAGATGGGAGACTCTTAGCTTCTTCGGCGTCCTTTATAGGAGTTCTCTTAGCTTAGACTACTTAATGGTTGTTCCATTTCTTGCCTAACTGCTTTAGCCCTTAGGCATACTATTAAGCAGTCTTACAATAGGCGTTAAAGCTATATTGTTTATCGGCTACCTTAACTTCCATTTAGATGCGTAGGCTATTATAAAGCTTATTATAAAGCTCCTCTTTCTACTAGCCTTATAGCATCTTTAAGATATTTACTAGTTAGACAAAGTTAGATTAGAAGTTGTTAAAGTTACCTAGGTATAGTATCTTTAGGCTTTTAAGTTCCTATTAAGCTTTAATCCAACGGTCTAGATCCTTAAAGACATTTTCCAAGAACTTAAGTACTTCTATATTAGTAGGGTTGTATCCTATATTACGCTCTACCTCTAAATAGGGTAAGAGGTAGTTATAAGCTTTACCACCTATACGTGTCTTAATATATACCACCTTTGCATCTTCTTTCTAATCTGGGTTATCTTAATAAAACTAGTCCGCGTTAGATTGAAGCTTATTTTATATATGGCCACTCTAGGCCTAATAGGTAGGCTCTTTCCTATCTATAAGCGTGGTGTTACGGACAGCTTAAGTACGATGTTACGACTACTTGGGGAAGAGTCGGAGGAAGCTAGTTAGTTGATACAAGCACGGTCTAGGATGGAACCAGTGGAACCATATAATGAAGAATGGTAGCCGAGGTCACGTAGTGTGATTTATGTAATCTATGTAATCTGTGTAATCTATAATAGAGTAGACAGAGCACACGTACCTTACGGAGCGAAGGGATTTCTTAGGCGTATGGTTGTGTATTTAAAGGACTACAGTCCCTACCCAGATAGTTCTCTCTTTGTAGTAAATCTTAGAATACAATTAGAGTTAATCTGTTGGGCAACCACTCTACTAGTTATATTATGTTGTTAACTGTTTATACCTATATACCTAGCCTATTGATAGGACCCACTATAGTTTTTGCTACAAGGTTCCGTTACATATTCACTACTAAGGTTACGGTATTAAACAAGGTTAAATAACATGCCACCTAAAGCACCAGTTACAACGACAGCCACGACCTTAGGGTTAGGAGATACTAGTATGGCGGACACGGATTCTTAAGTAGTTATACAAAGTCAGTTACAGGAAATGGTTAATTGCTTATAAGACAATAGTAGAATACTTAAGGAACGCATTAGTGGAATTGGAGTAGTAAAGGTTAAGTTACCTTTAATTAAACAATTCTTAGGGGAGAAGTTAAAGCTTAAAGAGTTTCTTACGCAGATGCATTTTAAGGTTATGCAAGAAGGAGCGAAGTTAGCAATACCTACGGATTAGGTAGCGTACGCAGGACTATTCTTAATAGAAAGAGCTCTAGAATGGTTTAAGCCTTACCTTATAGAGATATAAGTAAACGGTGTGACGACTACTAACCCAAACGTACGGTATGTGTTTGCAAGTTAGAACGGATTCGCAGAATGGTTAACGCAAATATTTAGAGACCCCAAAGCAACCACGACAGCGGAACGAAAACTTTAGAACTTAGTATAACGTACTTTAGCAATTAAGTATACAACGCAGTTTTAAACACTAGCTATATAGGTTGAGTGGAATAACAGGGCGCTTATGGCACAGTATAAGTAAGGACTTAAGGCTAAAGTCTAGGACGCAATTATCCTAATAGAAGATATGGATACTCTAAGAGAACTAATAGACCAGTTAATAAAGATCGATAATAAGATCTATTAAAGGGAACAAGCTAAGAAAGGGCAAGATAGAGTTCTATAGTTATATAAGGCGTAGAGTACGCAACAATAGACACAGAGTTAAAAACTATAGAATGGCGCAGAGCTAATGGACCTAAGCGGTACCAAAGAGTTTAAGAGGTAGATAAAGAAACTATAGAAACCCAGAGGTTAAGGATTAAGTAATTAAAGGACCTAGGAGTAAAGGCCAAACCAGGGATCTTAGCAGTAGAAGACGTTTAGGCGGACTCTATAATAAGAAAAATATTTTAAAGATAGGGCTTACCTAAATTGCGGAAAATAGGGTCATTTCGCCAAAGACTATAGAGGTGGTTAGAGTAATTACGCAGTAAAGGGAACCAGGCCAGCAGACGGCGCGTATATATAGAGGAATAACAGTGCACTATAAAGAACAAAAGAATGTTTAATTAACAGTTTTGCGTTTTATTATAACAACGCATGCCAAATTCATAAGGACGCTAAGTATAGCGTAAGCTATTAGCTATAGGAGCTATTGTTATCTAAGTTTAGAGGAACTAATAAACCAGCTCGTAGATTGGACATCGAAGACAATAAGTTCAACACAGGTGAAGCATTTACCAACAATAAGGCAATAAGGGCAGCTTACTAGGAGCATACAAACCTTGGAGAAATTAAAATAGAAGTAGAGACTAAGACCGTTACAGAACAGGGTTTAGTAATGGGTATTATAATACTATTAGATACAATTTCCATCGCTTTATAAGACAAAAGGAGTAATATTTAAAGGAAACTAAGTAAGTAGACAACTGCTAGTGCTAGCTTATTACTTAATAAAGGCAAAATGCCACAGGTCCAAGACTCTTAGGATAAGATAAGGAAGGCTCCAGACTTATAAAGTGTAATAAGGATAGCTCTAGAACCCACAACAAATGAAAACCAATAGGAAAGAGCAGCAACTTAGTTTAGTAACAAACGAATAAGTATAGGACGCAAGTTCAAGAACTAAGAGTTTAAGGAATAAGTAAGCACGTTATTAGGCAACCAAGATTTTAAATAATAAATAAGGGCTATAACAGTTCTAGGTAAACCTAGTATTTAGCCTAAAGATCAAAAAATTAATATAGTAATTAAGAAGCAAGACGACTTTAAGGATCTAGCTATAGGACGCAGGGTATAAGAAACCATAGATAAGTTTAAATAAAGAATTACCGCATAGCAGGAGCAAAAGCTAGATAGAAGGTTAGCTATACTAGGTTATATAAGGGACAGAGCACCTATATAAAGAATTACTAATAGGCCTAGTGTAGGGACGCCTAGAGTAAAGTGGTTAAATAAACTAGAATAAGAAGAGGATCTAGGGATTCCAACTAGGTTTAAAAAAAGACATACCAAAGGATATTATAATATAGCAATGACAAGGTACTTTCTAATAGATAAACCATACATACTAAACCAGTTGTACGGAAAGTGGTATAGGCAATAAAGCAATAACAAATGGGCAGATTTCTATATATGGCTAGATAAAAAAGTTGTCTAAAACTAACCCATTATAGAAAAACGCATAAATTACATTAAAGGAGCGTTGGTTATAATATTAAGGAACCTAGAAGAAGGATCTAGGGACTAGAGAAGTAAGCAACAAATCTTAGTACCCGCAGAAGAAAGACTAACAGTTAGATTAGCTAGACAGAGGTTTAAACTCAAGAGTAAAGACAAGCCAAGAGTAGACCTAGGTCACTTAGTGTATTATACACTATTATAGATAGCTTGTATGGATGACACGTGTAATATACATAGAGCACTAAAAGATAAGAACCGGAAGTACCTAGCAAGGATATATTAGGCACTAGAAGAGAAGCGGTTTAGGGATGCTAAGTATATACATAGATAGCACCCAGTAGAAGTATAAAGTTAAGGGGACTTAATACTTTAATCAGGAAGATTCCTTATGGAAGAATACCTAGAGGGATAACAGTAGTGGGAGTGCCTAGAGAACACTTATCTATAGCATATAGAGGAAAAGAAACGAACTAAGTATTAGCTAAAGATAAACTAAGTATAGGTAGGATCTAGCAGCCAACAGTTGGGAAAAAAGGAGGCGTATAGAACCAGAGGGAACTAGTGTTAGAGCCTTAAACCCTTAAAGAAATTTAAGGACGGCACCTAAATTTAAGAGCTAAGTGGCAAGATTAGCAGTTCGAGGCGTTAGTAGACAGTAGAGTAATAAAAAACCATATATTACCAGCAGCAGTGGAAAGGATAGGGTTACTATACAGATAGAAGGAACACCTATATCCACTTATAATAATTTTAGGAGATTAGATAGCCTATAGAGGGGGTATTATTAATCTTAAAACAGGACCTATTTAGTTAACCATTAAAGGGAGACAGGTTAAGATGTCTTTCAATATCCTACTATTAGGACAGGATAAGGCGATACTAGGAATGCCTTAATTATAGGAGTATAATCTAAAGATCAATTAGGTTACAGGTTAGGTCAATATTAGAGATACTTAACGATGTAAGATGCAACAGTAAACCAAGTTAGTATAGTATTAAGTCGGAGCAACGTACAAAGAGACTAAGCAAGGCTTAAGTTATATACTAAAGAGATACCATAAGTATGGCAAAAAATTGTGGTTACTAGAAAGTAAGAGGCTGTTAAAACATATAGCGTGGGACTATAAAATAGAACTAGAAGAGGGAATAAGTCTAAAGTTCTTTCTAATCTATAAGCTTACTGAAACTGAGTTAGTGGTACTTAAGGAGTTTATCCAGGAGAACTTATAAAAGGGATATATTAGACCGTTATAGTTATTAGCGGGATATCCAGTATTATTCATCCTAAAGAAAAACAGAAAACTCAGGATATGTATAGACTATAAACAGTTAAACAGCATTACTAGAAAGGATAAGTATTCTTTACCCTTAATTAGCAAAATCCAAGATAGAATAGGCAACGCAAAGATCTTTATAAAGATAGATCTAAGATAGGCGTACCATTAGATTAGGATTAAGGAAGGTAACAAGTAAAAGGCAGCCTTTAGGTCAAAGAAAGGACTATACAAGCTATTAGTTATGCAATTTAGGCTTATAAATACACCAGCAACGTTCTAGAAGTAAATTAATAGCGTATTAGGAGAACACCTAGACGAGTTTATTATAGCATATCTTAACAACATTATCATTTACTTAGAGAATAAGGGAGAACATAGAGAACATATTAAATGGGTTTTAAAGAGACTATAAAAAGAACAGATGCTAGTAGTAATTAAGAAATGCAAGTTCTTTATAAGGAAAACCAATTTTATAGGATTTATTATTAAACTAGGGAAAATTAGCATGGACCTAAAGAAAGTTAAAGCTATAGTAAGTTAGTAAGAACTAGAGAACGTTATATAGTTAAGGTTGTTCCTAGGGTTTTATAACTACTATAGGAGGTTTATAGCACAGTAGTTAAAGAGTATTAAGCCATTTATAAGGTTAATAAAGAAGGAGAAACCGTAGATTTAGGGTAGTAAACAGAAGAAGCTATTCTAAGAACTTAAGGAAATGTTTACCTAAGAACCAGTCCTCAAGATCTATTAACTAGGGTTAGACACGGTTGTTAAGATAGATGCGTTAAACTTCGCACTAGGAGTATATTTGCTATAGAAGCACCAGGACATATAGCACCCAGTAGCGTACTATAGTTAAAAAATAACACCACTAGAGTTAAACTATAACATTTATAATAAGGAGCTGTTAGGCGTAGTTACAGCACTTAAAGAATAGAGAGCATTCTTATAAGGCACAGAAAAACCATTTGTGGTTAAAACAGACTATAAGAACCTTACAGGATTTCTAATAACAAAGGAACTCAACCAAAGATAGGTTAGATGGGCGGAAATGCTTATAGAATACTATTTTAAAATTTAGTATACCAAAGGTACTAATAATGCGCGAGCAGACGCTCTAAGCAGAAAGGCTAAACTATAGAGCAACAGTAAGCCGTCAGGAGCAATATTAAGGAAGGACACTAATAGGTTAATTAGGTATAATTATCCTAAAGTTATAGTAACTAAAGAAAGTTAAGTATATAAGTCACTAGAGAGTAATTAGGCACAAAAGATCCAAAAAGCGTAGGTAGAGGATTTAGACTTAGAGTAATACAAAAATAGAGAAGCCACTTATATTCCAAGGTCAATTACAGAAGAGTTTATAAGAGAGTTTTATAAGGGAATAACACAAGGACACAACGGAGCTATAGGCTTAGTGTTAAGACTTTAAGAGGAGTACGTTATTTAAGAAATTTAGGGATTAGCAAAATAAGTTATAAGAGAATATCTAGACTGCTAAAGAAATAAACCAATAAGGCATAAGCTATATAGAGGGCTATAACCTATTAAAGTACTAGAAAGACCATAGGAAGTTATATTATAGGACTTTATTATTAAGTTACCAAAGTTAAGAGATCCTATTATAGGATAAGATTATAACGCGATTTTAGTAATAGTGGATAAGCTAACAAAGTAGGGATACTTTATAGTATGCACTAAGGAAATATCAGCAGAAGATATCGCTAGAATCTATATAAAGGAAGTATTTACAAGACACAGAGCACTAGATAAAATTATATCAGATAGAGATCTAAGATTTATAGTAGCATTTTAGGAGGTGTTTCTAGCAGAATAAGAGGTTTGTGTAGTAACCTCTACAGCATATTATCCGCAGACGGATGGATAGATAGAAAGACTAAACTAGACACTAGAACAGTATCTAAGGCATTATATTAATTATACACAGAATAACTGGGTATTATTGTTACCAGTTATATAGTTTATATACAATACAACACTATAAGAAGGAATGGGAATATTACTATTTAAGGCGAACTATAGGTACGAGCCAAGAACGTCGTTATTGCTATATTAAGTAAAGAAAATGAGTAGCACAGCTAAATAAAGAATAGAGATGTTAATGAATCTTTATATAGACCTTACAGAAATAGCCAAACTAGTATAATAAAGAATAAAAAGGTACTATAATGCTAAGAGATCTAAGGGACCAGATTTTAAGAAGGGAGAAAAAGTATAGCTACTATATAAAAATTTTAAGAGTTAACAACTAAGCAAAAAGTTGGACTATATTAGACTAGGACCTTTTAAAATTAAGTAAGGGATTTTATTAGTTATATATAAGTTAAATCTACTAGCTAAAATGAAAATCTATTCTATACAGTATATAGCAATGCTAGAGCCAGTATACAGGAATATTAAGCCACCAGTTTACAAGGCAGACATATATAGAGGGTAGGAAGAAGACAAATAGTAAGTTTCGAAAATCATTAGTTATAAGGATATAGATAATAAAATATAGTATAAAGTAAAGTAGATAGGGTATAGTAAAACTACCTAGAAGCCACTAAGCAACCTAGGAAACGCTATAGGAAAGGTATAAAAGTATTAAAAGAAAGCAGGTCAGGCAGCATTAATAAGGGAAAATCGCCAAAAAACAAGTCACCTAAGGGGGACCTAAGAGGAGCAATTGCTAAGCTACTTAGAGTTATTTCCCTTGCAGAAAGGGAGCCAGTTCTTTTATTACCTAGCTTAGACAACCCCTATTAAACTAGTTTCCACTCCTTAGAACGAACCTTCTCGCGTATATATTTAAGACGTTGGAGATAAGCGTGAGCTAGATACTAAGCTTTAAGGATATATACGGACTCTTCTAAGACACGTTAAACCTTAAGTAGCATAGACACTAGTTTACTATTAAGCTTCTCAGCAGTAGATTAAACACGAGACGCTATAATAGGTTACTTAGGGAACCAGAAGACTACTAAGAGTTATAGGACGCGTATACTTAGCGTTAAAGATAGAGCAAACGTTGCAGGATGATTAAACGTTTGCTTTAGTGCACTCTAAATAAGAGAATAGTTGTTAAGATAAAGGGCTCGCTAGCGTAATACAAGCTAGCCCCTCTTTTATATAATAAAAACATAGAGACGGCATTATCTCACCCAGAGACAAGATTATAGCGACAGTACGAGACCAACGGGCTGTAGAAGAAAAAGAAGATGCTTTAGGTATAATAAGTACGGATATTAACTAGACTAATTAAACGGACATTACACCTCTAGTAAGCGACTTGGAGATGTTGGGAATCTTTAAGAACAAAGATGGAGAGGAGGGAGATGGTGTTATGGACAGCTTAAGTATAATATTATAACTACTTGGGGAAGAGTCGGAGGAAGCTAGTTAGTTGATATAAGCATGGCTTAGGATGGAACCGGTGGAACTATATAATAAAGAATGGTAGCTGAGGTTACGTGGTGTGATCTATGTGATTTATGTAATTTGTATAATCTGTAATAGAGTAGACAGAGCACACGTACCTTACGGAGCGAAGGGATTTCTTAGGCGTATGGTTGTGTATTTAAAGGACTATAGTCCCTACCCAGATAGTTCTCTCTTTATAGTAAATCTTAGAATATAATTGGAGTTAATCTGTTGGGCAACCACTCCACTAGTTATGTTACGTTGTTAACTGTTTATACCTACATACCTAGCCCATTGATAGGATCTACCGTAGTTCCTGCTACAAGGTTCCGTTATACGTAGGGGGGTCTAGAAACTTTACCGTGCGTCTTAAACCCGCAACACTGCTTATCTAAGAGAGTAGTGTCCCTTCTCGTATCGTCTGTGACGGTATACTTCCTTACTTACTATCTTCCCGATCTAGGGCTTATATGGTAACCTTACGGCCCATCCTTAATATCTTCCAATTGGCCTCGCGGAGCTCGTCTATCCTATTATCTAGGTACTTCTTAAGCTCCACTATCTTCGCCTAAGCCTCCTCTTTTACATTAAGAGCTTTATGCGTATGGTTGTTTATAAGATGCTATAGCATAGCAATCTGCTGTTCCATCGCCTTCCTTTATATTCCCTAGAGCCTCAGCTCCTCTATAAGTTCAATTGCAGGTATTTCAGATAGACTTTAGGTAGTTACGGCCGTGTACTCTCTCTTAGTCTCCATCTCAAAGTATACAGGGTCTTTAGTGTCCAACAATTATATTATAAAACGGTCCCATTTACTCTTTATATTGTCCGAAAGCTCTATCTCGCCATAGTACAGTTAGAGCTCTAGTGGCTTGAGTGTTAAATCTACGGGTTCCTCGCGGTCTGCTAGGGTTAGGTCAGTAGCTATCTCCAGCGCGCTCGGTCTTAATGCGCTCTTTTTCGCCATAGTGTCTCTTTTTATCTAAATTTATAATTAGGATAATCCTCCTAATCTAATTGCCGCAGTCTCTTCTTTTAGCTGCTTAATCGCTGTTATAGTTACCTACACCGTTGCAGGGCTTTTGGAAGGTAGGTTGGTTAGTAGTTATAGTAGTAGACCAGCTCTCTATCCGGCTACGCGTTTAACCGTTAAACCTAGTATTATATCGCCTCTACAGGTCAGATAAGGTTAATTTTAGTCTAATATTATAGCTAGCGATCCCGTGGAAGCAATCTAATAGATTAAGCAGTAATAAGGGGCTATATTATAAATAGACTAAAATAAGGAGCTAGCAAAGGATACAGCAGGCGACTATATACGTCGTTGGCGTTAGAACAACCTTGATCCGTCTTGCTTATATTTTAGTGTGACGACGTTATATAGTCAGCCAAACCGTTACACCTAGATAGTTCTTTCTTTATAGTAAATCTTAGAATACAATTAGAGTTAATCTATTAGGCAACCACTCCACTAGTTATTATTTATACTTATTATATTGTTAACTTTGTTTAATATCTACACACCTAGCCCATTAACGAGTCTACCGTAGTATCTCCTACAAGGCTTTGTTACATATTCACTACTATAGTTACGGTATTAACAAGTCGAATAATATGCCACCAAAAGCGCAAGTCATTACGCCGTCAAAGGCACCGGTCACAACCATATCTATAGCAGCTACGACCTTAGGAACAGGAGGAGACACCAGTATAAAGGATACTAATTCGCAGCTAGTTACGGTAGGTTAGTTACAGGAAATAGTTAATTAATTAACAGATAATAATCAAATACTTAAAGACCAAATTAATGGCATTGGAGCAGCCAAGGTTAAGTTACCGTCAATTAAAAGATTCTTAGGAGAAAAGTTAAAGCTTAAGGGGTTCCTTACGCAAATATACTTTAAGGTCATATAAGAGGGGGCAAAGTTAGTAACATTTATAGACTAAGTGGCGTATACAGGATTGTTCTTAACCAGAAAAGCACTTAAGTAGTTTAAACCTTACCTTACCAAAATCCAGATAAACGGAATAATAACTACTAATTAGGAAGTACGGTTTATGTTTACTAATTAGAACGGGTTTGCGGAAAGACTAACGCAGATATTCAAAGACCTAAAAGCAACTACTATAGCGGAAAGAAAGCTTTAGAATCTAGTATAACGCACTTCAGCAATTAAGTATATAACGCAGTTTCAGACACTCGCAATGTAGGTTAAGTAGAACAATAAGGCACTTATGGCACAGTATAAACAGGGACTTAAGGCTAAAGTCTAGGACGCGATTATTCTAATAGAAGACGCGGAGAGTCTAAGAGACTTAATAAATTAATTAATAAAGATTAATAATAGGATCTATTAAAGGGAATAAGCCAAGAAAGGGTAAGATAAAGTTCTATAGTTATATAAGGCGTAGAACACGCATTAACAGACACAGAGTTAAAAACCATAGAATAGTAGGCCAGAGCTAATGGACTTAAGCGGCATTGAAGAATCTAGAAGATAGAATAAGAAACTATAGAAACCTAGAGGTTAAGAATTAAGTAATTATAAGACTAAGGAGCAAAGGTTAAACTAGGGATCTTAGTAGCAGAAGACGTTTAGGCGGACTCTATAACAAGAAGAATGGTTTAAAAAAGGAGCTTGTATAAATTATAGAAAATAGAATTATTTTGCTAAAGACTACAGAGGTGGTTAGAATAGCTATGTGGTAAAAGGCACCAGGTTATTAGAGTATAATAACGCGAATATAGGGATATTGCGCGGGACTAAGAAGTGTTCAATTAAACACTTCGCGTTTTATTATAATAACGCATGCCAAATTTATAAGGACGCTAAGTATAGCGCAAGCTATTAGCTATAAGAGCTAGAGTTATAAGGACTTAAGGGAACTAAAGAGTTAGACAAAGAATAAGATTAACTCTATAAGCTAGATTAAGATATTATAGTAACATGCGGATAAGAATTAGTAATAATAACAATAGAGTCGGAGTACTTATTAATCAGTAGCAACAAGAAAGCAAAAGGGACTAACTAGAAGTACCTAAACCTTAAAAATACAATAGAAGTAGAGACTAAGACTACCACAGAACGCGGTTTAGTAGCGGGTATTATAACACCGCTAGATACGGAATCTATTGCTTTATAAGACGGAAGGAGTAATATCTAAAGACGATTAAGCAAGCAGATAACTGCTAGTACTAGCTTACCACTTAATAAAGGCAAAGGGCTAAAGGCTTAAGATTCTTAAGACGAGATAAGAGATGATTAAGATTCTTAAGATAAGATGAGATATACCTAAGAACCTATAACGGACGGAAACTAATAGGAGAGGGCAGCAGCTTAGTTTAAAGATAAATAAATAAGTACAGGATGCAGATTTCCAGGGAGCTAAGATTTTAAAGAACGAATAAGGTCCGCGGTAGATAGATATAGTATTCAGCCTAAAAGTTAAAAAGTTAATACAGCGATTAAGAAGTAGGACGACTTTAAGAATCTAACTGCAAGACGCAGAAAATAAGAAAGCATAGATAAGTTCAGATAATAAATTATTGCATAGTAAGAACAAAAGCTAGACCAGAGATTAGCTATATTAGGACGTACTAGGGACAGAGCGCTAGTACAGAAAGTTATAAATAGGCCGAGGGTAGGAATGCTAAAAGCTAAGTAGTTAGATGAACTGGAACAAGAAGAGGATCTAGGGATTCCAACTAGATTTACAGAACGATATACCAAAGGTTGCAACGACGTAGTAATAAAGAGATACTTCCTTACAGACAGATTATATATACTTACTAAGCTATATTGCAAGTGGTATAAGCAATAAGGAAACAATAAGTGGGAAGATTTTTATATATGGCTAGATAAGAAAGTTATAGCAGATCAAGCACTGTCTAAAAAGCAGATAAGTTATATTAAAGGGGCGTTAGTTATAACGTTAAAGAACTTAAAGGAACAAGCTATAAACTAAAGAGAGATAATATAGATATCGGTACTAGTAAATAATATAGCAACGTTTAGGTTAATGCAGGAAAGGTTTAAACTTAAGGATAAAGATAAACCGAGAGTAGACCTAAAGCACCCAGCGTATCACACATTAGCGTAGATCGCATATATAGATAATATGTATAATATATACCAAACACCTAAAGATAGGTATCGGAAGTATCTAATAAGGATATATTAGATAATAGACGAAAAACAATATAGGGACGTAAAGTATATACATGGTTGGCACCTAGTAGAAGTTCAAAAACTAGGGAACTTAATACTTTAACTAGGAAGATTCCTTATAGAAGAATGCCTAAAAGGATAATAGTGGTAGGAGTGCCCAGAGAATACCTATTTATGGCATATAGAGAAAAAGAAAAAAACTAAGTATTGGCCTAAAAAGGACTAAGTATAGTTAAGGTTAGATAGTTAATAGTCGGGAAAAGCGGAGGCCTATAGGACCAGAGGGAGCTAGTGGTAGAGCCTTAGACACTTAAAGGAATTATAGAACGACACCTAAATTTAAGAGTTAGTTGGCAAGATTAAAAGTTCAAAGCACTACGGAGCCTCGTGCGGAGCCTCTGTCGCGGAGCTTCGTGCGGGTAGAGCAATAAGAAACCATATATTACCAGCAGCAGTAAAAAGGATAGGGTTACCGCACAGGCAGAAAGAACACCTATATCCGTTAATAACGATTTTAAAAGATCCAATAGCTTATAGAGGAGGCATTATTAATCTTAAAACAGGACCTATTTAGTTAACTATTAAAGAAAGACAAGTCAAAATGTCTTTTAATATCCTACCGTTGGTAAAGGACAAGGCGATACTAGAAATGCCTTAGTTACAGAAATATAATCTAAAAATTAATTAGGTTATAGGTTAGGTCGATATTAAGAATACACAACAATGCAAAATGCGACAGCAAACTAAGATAGTATAGTACTAAGTTGGAGCAACGTATAAAGAGACTAAGCGAGGCTTAAGTCACGTACTAAAGAGATACCATAAGTATGGTAAAAAGTTGTAGTTACTAGAGAGTAAGAAGCTATTAGAGTATATAGTATAGGATAATAAGATAGAGTTAGAACCAGGAATAAGTCTAAAGTTCTTTCTAATCTATAAGCTTACTAAAACCGAGTTAGTAGCGCTTAAAGAGTTTGTTTAGGAGAACTTATAAAAGGAATACATTAGGCCATTATAGTCATTAGCGGGTTATCTAGTGTTGTTTATCCTAAAAAAAAAAATAGAAAACTTAGGATATGTATTAACTATAGACAGTTAAACAGCATTATAAAAAAGGATAGATATCCTTTACCCTTAATTAGCGAAATTTAAGATAGGATAGGCAATGCGAAAATCTTTATAAAGATAGATCTAAGGTAGGCGTACCATTAGATTAGGATTAAGGAAGGAGACAAATAGAAAGTAGCCTTTAGGTTAAAAGGACTATATAAACCGTTAGTAATGCAGTTTAGGCTTATAAATACACCAGCAATGTTTTAGAAAAGAATTAATAGTGTATTAGAAGAACACCTTAATAAGTTTGTTATAGCATACCTTAATAACATTATCATCTACTTAGCAAGTAAGGAAGAATATGGAGAACATGTCAAGTGGGTCTTAAAGAGATTATAAAAAGAAAAGATGCTAGTAGTAATTAAGAAATGCGAGTTCTTTACTAGGAAGACTAATTTTGTTAGATTTATTATTAAATTAGGAAAAATTAGCATGGACCTAAAGAAAGTTAAAGCTATAGTAAGTTGGTAGGAACTAGAGAACGTTACGCAGTTAAGGTTATTCCTAGGGTTTTGCAACTACTATAGGAGGTTTATAGCACAGTGGTTAAAAAGTATTAAGCTATTTATAAGACTTATGAAAAAAGAGAAACTATAGATATAGGGCAATAAGCAAAAAAAGTTATTTAAAGAACTTAAGGAGTTATTTACCTAAGGTCCAATCCTTAAGATCTACCAGCCGAAGCTAGAAACGGTTGTGGAAATAGACGCATTAGACTTCGCACTAGAAGCGTACTTACTACAGAAATATCTAGACGGATAGCATCTAGTGGCATATTATAGTTAGAAGATAACACCACTAGAACTAAACTACAATATCTATAATAAGAAGTTGTTAGGTATAGTTGCAGCACTTAAGGAGTAGAGAGCATTCTTATAAGGCATAGAGAAACCGTTTATAGTTAGAACGGACTATAAGAACCTAATAGGGTTCCTAATAACAAAAGAACTTAGTTATAGACAAGTCAGATAGGCAGAAATGCTTGCAGAATATCACTTCGAAATTTAGTATACTAAGGGTACTAAAAACGCAAGAGCAGACGCACTTTGTAGGAAGACAGAACTATAAAGTAATAGAAAACTGTTAGGCGCAATACTATATAAGGATAAAGATAGATTAATTAGGTATAATTATCTAAAGCTAGTAGCTATAACGGAAGGACTAAAACAAGTTTACAAAATACTAAAGAATATATAGTTACGAAAGATCTAAAAAGTATAAAGTAAGGATCTAGACTTAGAGCAATATAAGTACTAAGAGGCTACATATATACCTAGGACAATCGCAAGGGAGTTTATTAGTGAATTCTATAAGGGAATAACTTAAGGACATAATAGAGCTACAAGCTTAATATTAAGGCTTTAAGAGGAGTATATTATTTAAGGAATATAGGGACTAGTAAGACAGGTCACAAGGGAGTATCTAGATTGTTAAAGAAATAAACCAATAAGGTATAAGTGTAAGGGCGTAAAGAGGCTTCGGGGAAGATTCGAAGGAACAATATAAATTCTATCTAAATCTAAGGGTATATAGCTTTTCAAGAGAACAAGACATTGCGTAAAGAAGAGAAGGGAATAACTAGAGAATCTTGTAATTAAATAGTCAGGGGTCTTGGTCGATGCGTGCGCACGTGCGCACGCGGACGGACTTCGGTAGAATTTAATTGATCTAGCAGAACTTGGCAGAAGTCGATCAAGCTGGCAGAATTTGGCAGAATTTGGTTAAAGCGTCAAGTTTATCTTGTTAAGTGTTTTACCAAGACATTCCTACTATAACTAGGCTAGTCCCGTTACAGTACCCCCCCTTTAGCCGAAGGTTCAAAATAATTTAATTTAGTTAAGAATTTATAATTTTTATTACGTGTTGTATTTTCGCGTTAGGTAGTAGTCTTAGTAAGGCAAATCTAACCAATTAGACAACTTTAACCGCCAGTTAAAGTTCTTTAATATCTTGCGTGTTACGTAATTGCGTTATAAACGTTATAACTTATTTTAAGTTCTTTTTAAATTTGAGTTTCGTGTATTTGTATTAGGTGGCAGTTGTTTACCTTTATATCGTGTCTATCTAGCCAGAGCAGGCCGCGAAGGATGGTCCTTATAGAATTCTTTTACTAGGGAAGGCGCGTCGGCCTTAATCTAATTATAGGTTTCCTAGGTTTGTATTTTATATCCTTCCTACTTAATAAGAAGTTTAAATTGTTTAGATTATAGTTTCTATCATATATTATTAATTAAGTTAATAAAGTAAGAACCGTTACCATTATTAACAATTATAGGAGGTGGCGGTGGTACTTCATAAGTTATAGGATTATCTTTTAAAGGTTATAATAAGCTTATATAAAACGTTAGGTGTATTTTCATTTTAGTTAGCAGTTTAAGCTTATAGGTGTATAGGCTTAGTTTCTTTTTAATTTAGTATAGCCCCACAAACTTCTAATTAAGTTTCTTTAAGGGCCGTTAAGTCCGTATATTTTGTGTATTTAGGTAAGCCATGTTACCTTCCTTAAAGTCCTATATAGGAGCTCGTCCTTTATTTATATGCCATTCCTGTACCGTTTAAGCGTATATTAATTTACTTTGTAATAGTTCCATTAACTGCTTTATTTAATTAGCGAAGTTATATACGTTAATTAACTGGATTTATTTAATTGTGGGTCCTATTATGTTAATTTTAGGTCGTGGTTTAAATCCAAGTTAAGGGTTTTGTCCGTAGGTTGTATAAAACAGCGTCACGCCTATTAATACATTTATTGTATTATTTACAGTAAACTTAGCTAAAGGCAGCCATTTTTCCCAGTTGTTTTATAGGTAGGAGTAGTATATTTATAGGTATTGTTCTATAATTATATTTACAATTTTGGTTTAACTATCTATCTCTAGATAAAACGCAGTTAAGAGTTATATTTAAATGCTTAATTGTTTATATAGAGCTTGCCAGAAGTCTAAAATGAACTAGCTTCCACGGTTAGATATTATTAAGTTAAGAAGTCTGTATAGCTTAAAGACATGCTTAATAAAACATTTAGCTACTAATATCGTATTAATTAAGTCTATAGGAATTATATATCGCATTTTTATAAGGCGGTTAACAACTACTATAATATTCATAAACCTATTACTGCTAGGAAAGTCGACTATAAAGTCAATTAAGATGTCGCGCTATCTTTATATTGGAATTAGTAGCGGTTAAAGTACTCCTTACTTCTTTACATAAGAGGTCTTTCCACGCACGCACATCCTGTATGCTTAAACGTATTTTCGTATATAGTCGTGCATTATAGGCCAGTAGTATACTCGTTAAATAATCTTATAGGTCTTTGCACGGCCAGGATGCCCTACTATAGGGGAGTTATATATAAAATTAAGTATTTTAAATCGTAAAGATTCAGAATTCGGAACTACCATCTTCTATTAATAGTATAATTAATTGTTTTAAATTTCGCATTTAGCAAGTGTAATGTCCTTATACTATCGTTTTCCTGTTTAAATTGTTTTTATTATATCTATTATCCATACGTCGTTCTTATATTTGTATTCTATTAGCTTATTAATTTCTATTTCCCATTTATTAACTTCTAATTTATTTCTATTAAGTTCCGCATCTAGGAACATAGGATATAGCTTTTTAAAACATTTAGGGGGCAGTAAGATCCGTAATTAATTTATAATCCGTTTGTTTAAAGCGTTTGCAGGTAGGTCCTATAATTGTTATATTAATACGTTAGGCTTCTAATTAAGTTTACCTAGTTAATACATAATCTTAAAGTCAAATTATAAGAGGTATTTGGCCCAACGAATTTAGCGCTGTGTTAATTGTTTTATAGTTATAAAGTACTGCAGGTTCTTATGGTCCGTTAATACGCGTATTAGAAATAACAATTCTTTAAGCTTAGAACGCCATTATTTAAAGCATCTAATAATTATAAGTAGTTCCTTATCGTATATCTCATAGTTTAATTTAGTAGGGGCGAGTTTCTAAGAGAGAAAGGCTACTGGACATAGCTCACTGTTCTTATTATATTGCGATAACACTCCTCCTAGTGCATAATTAGACGAATCTGTTTCGATAATGCATTTAAGGTTAGGGTTAAAGTGGGCGAGAATTAGAGCAGTTATAAAATAATACTTTAGGTCGTTAAAAGCTTGTTCGCATTTGGTGGTCTATTTAAATTTTATATTTTTTCTTATTAGATTTACCAATAGCTAGGCAATTTCTAAGAAGTGGTTAATAAATTAATAATAGAAGTTTGCGAATTCTAGAAATCCTTAAACGTCTTATATATTGCTAGGGCTTCCCCAGTTTATAATCGCGGCGACTTTCTTAGGGTCCATTTTAATTCTATTGCGGGATATAATTAAGCCTAAGTACGTAACCTTGGACGCGTAGAACTTGTATTTCTTAATATCGCATTATAAGCCCGCATCTTATAGGCATTTAAGAACCATTCTAATGTATTTCCAATGTTTAGAAAGCAAGGACGAGTAGATTAAGATATCATTAATATACACGGTAATAAATACATTAAGGAATTTACAAAGCGTATTATTAACGTATTGCTAAAACGTACTAGGACCGTTTTTTACGCTAAATAGCATTACTAGGTATTTAAAGAGTCCCTATTATGTATAAAAAGCTATATACTTCTCATCTCCTTCACATATACGGATTTTATTAAAGGCAGCGACTATATTAAGCTTTGTGAAGTACCGTGCCTTTACCAAACAGTTGAGTGTTTCTTAAATTAGGGGAATCAGATATTGGTTTTAAATTATAATTGCGTTTAGAGCTTAATAATTAATATAAAATCTTAAGCCTCCTCCTAGCTTTTTAATAAATAGTATAGGTAAGGCGAATAGAGATTAACTAGGGCGAATAAATCCTTTTTCTAGATGCTTGTTAAGGTATTATTGCATTATAAGCAGTTCTTCTTATAACATACCGTATAGTGGACCAAACTTTAGTATTATACTAGGCTTAAGTTCTATCTTAAAATCGTGCTTATCTTAGTGCCGGGCTAGTTGGTCTGTAAATCGTTTTTTAAACTCGTCGATTAGATCGTGGTACTCTTTAGGTACAAGAGGTTAAGAATTAATATACTGTTTTAGTTCTAGTGCTTTCTTAATATCTTCTATAGTTATAGCAAAGATTTTATAATCTCGTCTTTTTGCTAATAAGATAAAGGGTGTGGCCTGTATTATATAAATTTTAAGAGGTTTTAACGTAACATCTTTACATTCTTTACTGCAATTAGTAGTTGTAGCTTTATCGTATTAGTTTAAGGTTCGTGGCAAGGGTAATTTATATTATTTTAAATTTAAATAGTTGTGTATATGTTTATAGGGCAAATGGGTTTTTAAGCAATGACTTCAGCAGTAGGTTATATGGAACTTTAGTGTTTCTTTAACCCAGCTAATTAAAGGGTTGTATTGTTTTAGCTATCTATATCCAAGTATTATCTTATATTGCTTTAGGGGTGTTATAAATAGGGAAATATATTTAAGGTATTCGCCTATCCGCATTTTTACAAGAGCGTAGTGTGTTAATTCGCTATGTATTAAGGGTTTGCCGTTAAAGCCTCGTAGGCCTTGGGGTTTATTAAGTTTCTTTAAATTTAGGCGTTAGGTTTTCGCGTAGTTTATATTAATAAAGCCTATACTAGTGGCTCCGCTATTTATAAGGATTTATACCTCCTTCTATTTTCTAAGTATTTGAATTTCGCTAAGTACATTAAGGGAGTCATATTGTGTATTAGCGCTGGAAGAGCCTAGACACTTATACTCTTCCACTTCTTATCCTAAGGCGTAACTTGGCCCTAGGACAATTCATTTTCCAAGTTAGCTAAGGGTAAGATGCTTTATAACAACTGGGTATAATTTATAGAACAAGTATAAGTTAAGGAGCGAGTACGGCTTAAAGAACAAGTATAATTTAAGGAGTGGGTGCGATTTAAAGACCGGGAGGAACTACGGCGGACTTTTTTAAAAGGGTAAGTTCGGCAATTCCTTTAAATATGTCCTTTTCTACCACATCCAAAGCATTCTCTATTTACGGCTCGAGTTCTTTATTCGTTAGTTCCTAAGGGTGCGTAGAATTAAGTGGCGTCAAGGTCCATAGGGTTATGCATAGGTTTTAGAGAAGGGTCGCGCTTTAAAGTATATATTGGTTTCGTAGAGCTTTAAATATAAGGTGTGGTTGGCTTTAGAGAACAAGTCTATTTGTTATATTAAAGGTTCTTATTAATTCGTTAACACATTATAGCAAATTTGGGTAGGTCCTTTAGCAGTTCCCTACCTACTAACTATGCTCTGATTTTATCCAAAATAGCTTATTAAAGAGTAGTAACTCTAGCAGCTTTATTCTAATCCAGTTTGCTAATAAGGCCTAAAAATTCCAAAAAGAAGCTTGTAAAGTCTTAGTTCCGTTATTATAGGTTTTTAAGTTTAGTAATAGCGGTGTGTTTGCGGCTGGCGTTATTATACATTTGTTTTAGTAGAGAGATAAAGGTTTTGAAATTAACAAAGGTGCCATTATAGAAGAATAGGTCTATGGTTTATACAGCATCTTTACTTAAATAAGACATTCTATAGCTAACCTTACTAGCTTCGGTAGGGTATTAGTTATGGTTTATTAAAAGTTTAAGATAGAGCTTGGTTATAAAGGGACGTAGGTTATTTTAATTTCTATTAAATATTGGAGGGTTAGGAAGCTTTTCTAATTTCGCGGTAGGTACTGGGTTTGTTACAGGTATAGGTTAAGCTACCATTACTAGTTTAGGGTTCGTATTTAACAGGCCAGGTTCGGATACAGTTATATTAATTTTGTTTATAGGCGGTATCGGGGTCTCTAACGTAAATACTTGGACGTTATAGAGTTCTTTGTAGAGTGCTTCCATTAATTGCTAATGCTGGGCTTTTAGTGCAGCCCGCTACTGAGCTAAGGCATCCGTAAAGGACTATTGTATTATGGTTAACTGTTCCCTAACTAGGGATATAATACTCATGGTTATTAAAGAGGATTCGGGTTCGTTTGCTATTTTAATAGTGGTTGTTTTTTAACGCAACGTAATATAAGGGCGCGAAGAGGCTTTAGGGAAGATTTAAAGGAATAATATAAATTCTATCTAAATCTAAGGGTATATAGCTTTTTAAGAGAACAAGATGTTGCGTAAAGAAGAGAAGGGAATAACCAGAGAATCTTGTAATTAAATAGTTAGGGGTCTTGGTCGATGCGTGCGCACATACACATGCAGACGGACTTCGGTAGAATTTGATTGATCTGGCAGAACTTGGTAGAAGTCGATCAAGCTAGCAGAATTTGATAGAATTTGGTCAAAGCGTCAAGTTTATCTTGTCGAGTGTTTTACCGAGACATTCCTACTGTAACTAGGCTAGTCCCGTTACAATAAGCCGTATAGAGAGTTACAACCTATTAAAATACTAGAAAGACTATAGGAGGTTATATTATAGGACTTTATTGTTAAGTTACCAAAGTTAAAAGATCCTATTACCAGATAAGATTATAACGCAATCTTAGTAATAGTAGATAAGTTAACCAAGTAGGGTTACTTTATAGCATATATAAAAGAAATCTTAGCGGAGGATATAGCTAGAATCTATATTAAAGAAGTGTTTATAAGATATAGGGCACTAACAAAGGTTATATTAGATAGAGATCTAAGATTTATAGCAGCATTTTAGGAGGTATTCTTAGCCAAATAGGGGGTTTAAGTAGTAATGTTAATAGCATATTACTCACAGACATATAGTTAAACGGAGAGACTAAACTAAACGTTGGAACAGTATCTAAGGCATTATATTAATTATGCATAAAACAATTAGGTATTGTTACTACTAGTTATATAGTTTATATATAATATAACACTATAAAAAGGGATAGGCATATTACCTTTTAAGGCGAATTATGGATACGAACTAAGAATATCATTATTGATATAATAAGTAAAAAAGACAAGTAGTATAGCCAAAGAGAGAATGGAGACGTTAATAAATCTTTATAGTTACCTTAAAGAAACAGCTAAACTAGTATAGATAAGGATAAAAAAGTACTATAATACTAAGAGATCTAAGGGACCAGATCTTAAGGAGGGGGATAAAGTGTAGCTACTATATAAAAATTTTAAAAGTTAACGACTAAGCAAGAAATTAGACTATATTAGATTTGGACCATTTATAGTTAAAGCAAAGGTTTTGGAAGTTATATATAGACTTAACTTACTAGAGAAAATAAAGAACTACCCTATATAGTATATTACAATACTAGAGCTAGCACACAGGAATGTTAAGCCACTAGTTTATAAAGTAGATATATATAGAGAATAAAAGGAAGACGAATAGGAAGTTTTAAAAATTATTAGTTATAAGGACGTTAATAGTAAAACATAATATAAAGTAAAGTGGATAGGCTACAACGAGACTACCTAGGAGCCACTAAATAATTTAAAGAATGCTATAAGAAAGGTATAGGAGTATTAGAAGAAAAAGAATTAGGAAGCATTAATAAAGAAGAGTCGCTAAAGAATAAGTTACCTAAGGGGGACTTAAGAGGAGCATCTATTGACATATTTAGAGTTATTAAGCCTTATAGCAGCGGATTAAACCTAGGACCCTAGTAGCAATTAATAAGGGTATTTAAAGACTATTAAGAGTAATAGGACGCGTATACTTAGTATTAGAAACCAAGCAAACGTTATAGGATAATCAAATATTCGCTTTAGTACACTTAGAGCAGAAAGAGAGTTGCCAAGCTATAGGGTTTAACAATATAACATAGACCAACCCCTCTTTTGCACAATAAGAACATAGAGATGGTATTACTTTACTAAGAGATAGTATTGTAGCAACGGTATAAGACTGGCGAGCTATAGAAGAAGAAGGAGATGCTTTAGGTATAATAAGCAATAATATTAACCAAGTTAATTAGATGGACATTATACCTCTAGTAAACAACTTAGAGATATTAGAAATCTTTAAGGACGAAAATAGAGAGAAGGGAGATAGTGTTATGGACGCTTTAAGTATAATATTATAACTACTTAGAGAAGAGTTAGAGGAAGCTAGTTAGTTAATATAGGTATGGTCTAGAATAGATCCGGTAGAACTATGTGACAAGGAATGGTAACTGTTGGAACGTTAATTACGTAACGTAGTCACGAGACTATGAGGCGAGACTAGCTAATCTAACTTGGAGTAACCCCTGACTTCTAGACAACAATTAACTACCAACTTTAACACCGCATACGTACCACTACAAGTGATATTCGTGTACGTTGATAAAGCGAGTATACCGACACTAATTAGTAGACGTATAGATCAGGAAATACGCAATAGCAAAGCTTAAAACCATGTATTAGCTTAACTGCTAACGCGTTAAATCGCAGAGCTATCGCCCTATTTTAGTTAAAGGAGAAAACTATATTACCCTCGAAGCTTGAGACCACGTATCAGCTTGCTAATGCGTCAGATTGCCTAGAGAATTGTATCTTTACTTAGAGAGAGCTACGTTATCCTTAAAGCTCGAAACCACGCATTAACTTAACTATTGATGCGCTAGATCGCCTAGAGGACCCTTAAAGCTCAAAACCACGTATTAACTTAACTGTTAACGCGTCAGATCGCCTAGAGGACCGTATCTCTGCTAAGAATTGTCTACAGTGTCCAAGAACTGTAGATTTGTTAATAGGACATATATATACCTTTACACCCTTAACCTTAACCTCGACCACACCCCTGACCTTAATATAACCTTAACCTTAACCTCAACCCTAACCTTAAACCTTAACCTTAAACTTAAACCTCTAGAACCTCCACTTAACCTTAAACTAAACATACACAAAAACACGACAATATGGAAATTAACTGGAAGGAAAGAATTGCTAAATATGGCAACAGAATCGACTTGGAGACGGCTACAGATAACGATTTAGCGGAGTATATAGAGACTAAGATGTACCTATACACACAATCCAACCTTATAGACTCTTTATTGTGGACAGTGTTTTAGGAAGACTTTAAAGACTTTACGCTAGAAATCTTTACACAAGTATAATCTAATACTAGAATGGGAATCCGTAAATACCTAGTTAAGAGAGGAGTATATATTATTAAGTAAGACAAGAGATACTCCCTTGGCAAGGTACTAACGGATGTTGCTAATAAAGAAGAGTTTCATAAATGGACGGACGAAGAGATTAGTCTAGCCCTTAATAATATTAAGCCAATGATTACTGTAGCTCTGCAAGACCAACTTAATGCGACCCTAGATAAGCTCGCTGTACTACCAGCTACTCTAATTGCTGCACTGCCAGCTACTCCAATTACTGCACTACCAGCTACTCTGGTCGCTGCCCCCGCTACCCCTACTACCCCCCCCAGATCTACTCCTACTGCTGCACCGCCAGCTACTCTAATTGTTGCCCCCGCTACCCCTCCCAGTCCTTAATCCTCCAATTATAACCAAATCCACGCTCTTATCGACCAACTGCTATAGCCAAGAGAGCAGCAACCATAGCAGCTACACATATATATACTACCTAAACCAGCTGTGCCTAGTGTAGAGTAAGGACCTAGACAAGGACCTAGATACAGCAAAGAGGTGGCTATAATTGCAAAGATCTACACAGACGACCAAAAGTACGATGGAGTTAGTAACAGCTTTGACTTTAAGTTAACCATCTTCTATAATATCTGTAAGAGATCTGGCTTACCACTAGAAGGCTACACAGTAGCATTCCCTAGCATGCTAAAAGGGCTTGCTTAGGACCACTACTACAACAGTAACCTTAAGTTAAGACCTTTTATGGAAGCCTATAACCACATACAACAGTTCTTTAAAGGGCTAGAATACTACCACAAGAACCTTATAGAGTAGAACAGCATAACCCTCTAAGGAGTTATAGACAAGAACCCTAATAAGTCAATTTATTAGAACTTCCAACTGCTTATAGATAAACTGCTAAAGCAACGTTATAGACTATACTTAGACTTTTATACAAACCGCATTTTTATAAATAAGTTGGTTACTGCTTGCTAGGGAGTGCTAGTATGCTATATTGCTGTCTCTAACCCTTTAGAAGACCTCTCTCAGTTAATTAGTAAGCTATAATCCTCCATTATTATGTGGGAAAAAGAACACCCCCTATAGGCCTTAATAAGATCGTCTTACTAAGCTTTTTTTACGGATTAATGTTACTATTAAAATAACCAAAATCAAGACTAAAACACTAATCGCTACGGCAGCAATCGCCCCTATAGAACTAACGGTAGACTAAAGGCCAAGTGCTATGTCTGCAAGAAGGAGGACTGCCACTTATGGAAACACACAGAGGAGGAGCGTAATTGGTCCAGAGATGACTATAAGAGACGTTTTATTGATATCAAGGGCCGTAATAAGAGCAACTTTAATAACCACTTTAAACAATACGTCGCCGCCTGCAAAAGAGATAAAGAGGATAACTCAGACTTTAAAGCCTACACATATGACACTGACGACTCTAGGAGCAATGCCGGAGAACCTAACAATAGTTCTGCCTATATTACCACCTTTAGAATACTTACCATAGAGGAAGCAACCTCTATAAGCGTAGAGCTAGCTAATAAGGCTTATACACACCTGCTTACGGCTTTAGAACTTACCATAGAGTCTACCACAGAACCTTACACGGAGACCAACCCATTTGCCTACAGTACGGCCACAACCACAGCGCCATGATATACCTCGACGGTCTTTATAGGAATTATAATCAATACGGGTGCTTCGCGTAAGTCTATGGCTGGCTACAGCCAATTCTAAGCTTTATAGGCCGTAGATAAGTCTGTAAGCCTTAACACGTTAACTAAGGGCTAAGTAACTATCCAATTCGGGATTGGAGCCTCTACGTCTGTTAGAACCATAGACGTTAATAGCCCTATAGGCAAGGTACAATTCTATATCATTATAGCAGATACTCCTTTCCTACTTTGCCTAGTAGATATGGACAGACTCTATATCAAATACGATAACCTAAAGGACATCATTATTACTCGCACCAAAAGGGTGCCAGTAGTTAGACGATTCGGCTACCCATTTCTCTTATAGAGCTTCTCCTTATAGTCTTATTTAGTTAAGTCTTTTAATATAAACCCTTGCTACTTAACTGACGTAGAACTACAACGTCTATACCGTCAATTTGGTCACCCGTTAGTTAATAGACTGCAAAAGCTTCTTAATAAAGCTGGCCATGGCTATAATACTAATAGATTTGCTATTGAAGAGCTAACTAAACTTTGCCACTACTACTAGAAGCATAGCAGATCTCTAGGTAGATTTTACTTTACCTTATAAGACGACGTTAATTTTAATTACAACATTATCGTCAACATTATGTATATCAGCGGCTCCCCCCTACTATATGTAGTTAACGAAGTAACTCAATTTCAAGCTGGCAGATAGCTACGAGACATTAGTACTAAGCACACTTAGAATGTTCTTTAAATATGCTAGATTAACAGCTATTTAGGACCACTAGACTTAATTACTATAGACACTAGGAAGAACTTTATTAGTAAGGAGTTTAAGCACTACGCTGCTACTATAGGAGCAACTATAAAGTCAGTTCCAGTTAAATCACACAATTCCATTGAAATGGTAGAACGCTACCACGGTCCGCTATAACAAGCCTACCAAATCATTATAACTAAAATCCCTAAAATCAGCAAGGAGATGGCCCTATAAATGGCCTTTAAAGCCATCAATAATACGGCTGGCCTAGAAGGCCTAGTCCCTACACTTCTAGTCTTTAGAGCCTACCCCCAAATGGTTAAATCAGACGCGCTATCACCTTTAGTCACACAGCGAGCTGCGGCTATTAAGAAAGCAATAGTGGAAATCTAGAAGCTATAAGCTGAATAACAGATCGCTAATGCTCTTAATATGCGAAACGGACCACAAACTAACGCTATTTACGGCCTCCCACCTAATTCGCCTATCTTAGTCTGGAGAGAAGGCAATACTGGCCAAAATGGTTATTAGAACGGACCATACATGCTACTTACCGTTAACGGTAAAACCTGCACCATAAAGCTACCAAATAGACCTATGACCTTCCGCTCTACGGTTGTAAAACCCTACCTACTAGACCTATAAGACCCAGTTGAACTACGGGAGTCTGTTAAATTAGATAAACCAGTACCTTTACCAGCCAAACCTCAATCGTTACCTAAGGCTAAACTATAGCTACTGCTAAAGCGAGGTAGAGGTTGCCCCTATAAATACCCATTGCTTATGGCCGTCACAGACACAACTATTACGGATGTTATAATAGATACAGACGCTTTTATAGGTGATATTGCGGATATTACGGATATTGTAGATATTGCTATTTACTTACAGGACGATGATACCGCGGATATAGCTAGTACTACTATTTACTTATAGAACGATAGTAACACCCAATTCAGCGCTTTATAACAAAAGGAGGTCACAGGCCTACTTAAGAAAGGCGTCTTTAAGATTATTAAGCTACATAATATGCCAAAGGGGGTTAGACTCTTTAATTTACGGTTTATCAACAAGATTAAGAATAAGGGAACCAATAAAGCCTTTAAGAAATTACAACTTGTCGTATAGGCCTATAATAACTTGGAGAAAGAGATAGTCCTTACTTAGTTACTAACAATTTAACAAGTTAGTTAGCGGCTAATTCTCTATATTGCCGCTATACTACTATAGACATAACTCTACCTCTAAGACATCTTACAAGCCTATGTCTAGTCTACTACAAACCTAAACCGTGAGTTCTATGTATAACCGCCACACAAGCTAAATAAACAACTGGGAATTAATACAGACTCCGTTCTGAAGGTTATAAAGCCACTTTACGGAGTACCTAAAGCTGGAAACCACTGGTTTAAGACCTACCATTTACACTATATTAATTAGCTGCGAATGGACCAGTCTACGTACAACCCCTACTTGCTTTACAGCGATAAGCCTTTTGGAATCATCGGCCTATAAACTAATAATACACTGTTCCTTATAGATAATACCTTTGCAGAGGCTAAATAAAGCAAACTATACAAGGCCGAATTTATAGCTAAGGAGCAAGAGCAACTAACCGCTAATACACTAATTAAGTTTAATGGAGGACTTATTTAATTAACACAAAATGGCAGCATTACACTAACGCAAAGGCGCCAGTGTAAGAACCTTAGCGTGGTCAACACTACGCTAGCAGATAGCACTAGCTCTAGAGAAGTTATGCGTGACCTGCTTACGCCAAAGGACCAGTATATCGCTTAACGCGCCAGAGAAGCTTATATCGCCTCAATCTATCAGCCAGAGGCCTTATATAACCTATCCTTTACTGCCCAGGTAGTTAACCCAGTCGAAGACGATGCAAAGAGTCTTAATAAGCAATTAAGCTGGCAGATTAAGAACGCAAATAGAGGCCTAAAGTTTGTTAAGCTAGACGCCAACACCTTATAACTCCTAGTATTTACGGACGCTTCCTTTACCAACAACAAGGACCTATCTTCGCAAATCGGCTATATACTTATACTAGCAGACGCCTTAAATAAGGCAAATATTATCCACTAGTCCTTAATTAAGTGCAAAAGAGTTACTAGGAGTGTATTAGCCTCAGAGCTGTATGGTATGGCGCATAGTTTTAACATAGGCGCTATAATTAAATCCACGCTAGATAAGGTCTTATAGGTTAACTTACCACTCATTCTCTGCACTAACTTAAAGTCCTTATACGACTATCTCATCCGACTAGGAACTACGCAAGAGAAACGCTTAATAATTAATATAATATGCCTTCGCCAAGCTTACAAACAAAGACAGATTACCGAAGTTAAGTGGATCAATGGAGATACTAACCCTGCAGATGCTATGATAAAGGGAAAGCCTTATACGGCACTATTATAGCTTATTAACATAAATCAAGTTGAATTACGGGCCGTAGGGTGGGTTAAACAAACGGATTTAGTTTTGATAGGTATAACAAACTTGTACAATATAGAGCCAACCGCTAAGGCGCTAGTAGTAGTTGAGCTAATAGCGATTTTCTATCCCGGGGATAGAAAATCCTAATTAGCTGGTTTAATGGTATGGCAGAATCCAACAGGTGGCGCGCTCTAGGATTAAAGGTGGAGCTATTACGTATTATAGATAGAAGAGCTAGTTATTGCGTATACGCTACAAATAGTCTAGAAGTAGACTTAACTTTAGAGTGTAGATTAGCCTTCTTTTTAGAGTTGCTCTAGTGTCGGAACGTTAATCACGTGACGTAGTCACGAGACTATAAGGCGAGACTAGCTAATCTAACTCGGAGCAACCCCTAACTTCTAGACAACAATCAACTACCAACTTCAATACCGCATACGTACCACTACAAGTGATATTCGTGCACGTTGATAAAGCGAGTATACCGATAGTAACTAAGGTCACGTAATATAATCTGTATAATCTATGTAATCTATAAGATCTGTAATAGAGCAAATAGAGTAAGGACTTTCTTAGGAGTTAGAATATGTATTTAAAGGACCATAGTCCCTACCTAGATAGTTCTTTCTTTATAGTAAATCTCAGAATATAATTAGAGTTAATCTATTAGGCAACCACTCCACCAGTTATTATTTATACTTGTTACATTATTAACTTTATTTAATATCTATATACCTAGCCCATTAACAAGTCTACCGTAGTATCTCCTATAAGGCTTCGTTATATTAAGAGTATTATATAATATACTAATGCGGTCTATATTATATCCTTAAGAATATTAATTAATTCTAGAACCCTCTCTAGTATTATATAATCTCCTTAAAGAAATAGAGTTACTTTATAGAAAGACTAAAGGAAATTATAAATTATATAAAGATATATCCATTTGCTTATTAAGAGGATATTATCTTTTAAGTTATCCTTATAGTGCTCTACGTAGAGTTAAAGCCTAGCCTTTACCTTATCCTCTAGAGCTATATATAGTATAAGAAACTAGCTATTCTATCTTATACGATTATTAAGAGGAACCATTTTACTAGCACGTTTAATAAACTATGTTATATAGTTAGCTAAGCTGCGGATATAAACAATATAGTTATAAAGCTTTCCTATTAGCCCTATAATATTTTAAATATTTTAACCCCTTTTACACTTTTTGTCTAATACTAGCTCTAATTCTTTATCCTTCTTTTTCTTTTTTTTAGCTAGCGGTAGTACTTACTATATAACTTCTTCTTCTTTATCCTGTTCCTTATCTTCTTTATTATATAAGTCTATAAGCTTCTTATCTTTTTTTAAACTAAATAGAAAGGCTTAAATAATAAGATTAATAATATGCCCCTAATAGCGAATTTTTTAATATATTATAATCCAGTTAATTTTATACTTAAGGCTAAGCTATTAGCCAATTATATAATAGAGAATATTATTTAATCCAGTATTATTGCCAATAAGAGCTCTAATCTTTGTTTTAATGCTATACTTAATAAGAACCGGATAAAGCGCCTTCTATTAATCTATACTACTCTAACTAGATACTATATAAAGGGCAATTAAGGGGTTCTAATATTTATTCTAAATATTAATAAAGCTAGCACAGATTCTAAAAAAAAGGGAATAACTTAGAGAGGTCCAGATATCTATAGTAAGGTAAATATTTATTTTTGTAGATTAAAGTACTTTTCATATAATATCTTAACTCTTAGTAAAGTGTTTAAGAATTTAGGCTGTAATTGTTAAGTGGTATATAGGGATAATTAAGGGTGCTTCTTAATTTAATACTTTTACAAAAGTATAAAACTCTGGCCATTCTATGTATAAGAAGGGAAGCTATTATATAATAATTAGATCTAGAAGTGCTTGCTTTATAGTATTTTAATATACTATATACTTTAGAACCTTACCCTTAAGACCTTAAACTTCTCCTCTTACTAAAAGCTTTTGTCATAGAGCGAGCACAAGCGGTGATAATATATAGTAAAGTAGATATTATTAAGCTATGTATATGAACTGCATAATAAAGTTAAGACGTTGTATAAGGAAAGAAGGTAAGGAACGGGAGGAAAGGGGTATATATTATTAACTTAGTTGCTTGGTTAACACATATATAGGGCAGAATAGGCTTTAGGTTATAATCCTAGCGGAACTTAACAAAATATGGCAGAATATAGTAGAGGACGGCAAACTGCCATAAATTGCCGTTATATAATGGCAAATTGCCTCAGATTGCCATTATGTGTCTTAATTAACTAAGTCGTTAATATAGAGGTTAAGACGGTGGAAACAGGTAGATGTATATAAGGTGTCACGGAGGTGTCCCATAACAGTACCCCCCCTTTAAACTTAAGCTTCTGCGAGATGGGGCTATAGTAGTTCTAGGTAGAGTTTATAAAAGTCTTCTGCGGCTTATATAAGTTCTATAGAGTTAATAGGTTCCTATAAGGGCTTAGTAAAGCCTCTCCATTTTATAAGGTATATATATTTACGTTTCCATTTATTATACTTAATATTATCAACTCTTTTAATAAGATACTCATCCTCGCCATCCACTTTAACTAGTGGGGGAGGGTCTTAGATCTATCCAGGCAGGGCGTCTAATATAGGGGCGGCAGGGCGGAGGACTGATGTATAGAATATAGGGTGGATTTTAACCGTATTAGGGAGCTTTAGTTAGTAGGCATAAAGAGAGATACCTTTTTTAACCTTATAAGGGCCGGCGTTCTTCTAATTAAGTTTCTTAGTAGGTTATTTTATGTTTAGATTTCTTACATCTAGCCAGATAAAGTTACTAATTTAGTAAGCCAGTACTAGGGTTTGGTTCTTATTTACTGCGGCTTTATAGATAAACTGGGCCTATGTCATTTTATTAGTAAGGAACTCCTATAGTTCTTCCATCTCCTTTATAAATTCATTTACTTCTGCAACTTATAAGGCTTAATAAGCTAGGCAAGGAATATTACTAAAGGGTTTAAAACCTATTCGCAGGTGCTAGCCGTAGTTGGCCAGGAATAGGGAGACCTTTATAGTTTCCAAGATGGAGTTATTTACTATAAACTTGGCAAATATAAGCCAGTCCATCTAGTTGTCCTATAGATACAACATATATATCCAAATGTATTGTTCCATTATAGCATTTACACATTCCATTTAACCATCCGTCTCTAGGTGGTATACTATAAATAACAGTGCTTTAATACGGAGTTAGGTAGTTAGTTCTTTCTAAAATATAGAGATAAACTATCTACCTCTATTAGAGACAATCATTTTAGGAAGTCTATGGAGTTTCTATACATAATCTAGGAACAGGTAGGCAACGGCAGGCGTTAACATATTAGGACAGGCAATCAAGTGTCTCATTTTAGATAGTCGGTCTATAACTACCATAATATTTATACAGCCTTTACTTAAGGGAAGATCAATAATAAAGTTAATTAAGATATCCTTCCATCTTTAGTCCAGAACAGGCAGTAGCTTTAGAAAGCCATTATACGTCTCATACAAAGCTTTAGCTCGTCAGCAGGTATAGCAGCTAAAGATATACCTTCGTGTTATGTTATACATATTTAGCTAGTAGTACTCCTGTTAAAGTAGTTCTAGGGTTTTCCCTTAGCCTAGGTGGCCGGCTATTAGTAGGTTATATACATATTTAAGGAGCTTAAGCTTAAGTTTATTATAATTAGGGACAACTAGGCGGTTCTGGTAGTATAAGCGGTCTCTATAAGCTTTATATTTACTTAAAGAGATCTTTTTAGAGCGTCTAACGCCATCTTAAATTAGCTTAAGTGTCTCTTAGATAAACTTATTGTTTAGGTATTTGTTAATTATAATCTATTTAAATAATTAATTAGTTATTTTAAGGACGTGTACCGTAAGGTTTTTAGCTAGGGGATTAAATAATTTAGGACAAAGCAGGGTTTAATTACGGTAGGTACGCGCTTCTTCCTATGCTATTATATCTTATAAACATTAAGTTGGGGCATTAGGTTTTTAACCTTAAACACCTAGGTAGTACATAATTAAGAATCAGAATTAGGACAGATATTCTAACTAGCGGGCTTAACGGTGGCTTAGCTGTTTTATAGTTATAAAGTACTATAGGTTCTTATAATTGCTAAGAACCTTAATTAGGAATCCAGCTCCTTTTAGTTCTAATCACTATTGCTTAAAGCATCTAATAATAGCCAGCAATTCTTTATTATAGATCTTGTAATTATATTCAGCTAGGCTTAGTTATTTCAAAAAGTATGCTATAGGGTGTAATACTCCTTCCTCATTGTATTGAGATAGAATGTCTTTAGTAATATAATTAGATAAGTCAGCTTCTATAACACTTATTTAGTCTAGGTTAAAGTATTAAAATATAGGTATAGTGGTAAATATAACCTTTAGATAAGTAAAGGCCTTCTTACATTCCTTATTAAAGATAAAGGCTTTATCCTTTTGGGTTAAGGCTATAAGGGGTAAAACTAAGGCGGAGAAGTTATTAATAAACTATTGGTAGAAGTTGGCGAAGCCTATAAAGGCCCTTACGTCCTTAACATTCTTAGGTTCTTACTAGTTTACAATTACTTCAACTTTCTTAGGGTCCATTTATACGCTATCTATAGAAATAATAAATCCAAGGTATAGGACTTCCGTTTTATAGAACTTGCATTTATCTATATCTAATTATAGGCTAGCTCCACGCAAGGCTTACAAGACCAGTTTAATATATTTTTAGTATTTAGCTAGACTATTACTATATATTAAGATGTTGTTAATATAAGCAGTATAAAAGACGTCTAGGTACAGATATAGGGTATTATTCACAAAGTATTGGAATGAACTTAGGGCGTTTATAAGGCCAAATAGCATTACTAAGTATTTAAATAGTCTGTATCAAGTACGAAATACAGTAAGCTATTTATCTCCCTTTATAATATAGAGGCGGTTAAATGCGTAGATAATATTAAGCTTTGTATAGAAGCGAGCCTTACTTAATTAGTTTAGTGTCTCTTAGATTAATGGAATTAGGTATTAGTTCTTAACAATAACAGCGTTAAGAGCTTAGTAGTCTACATAGAAGCGCAGACCGCCACCAGGTTTCTTAATGAAGATTACTAGTACGGCTGTAGGTAAAGAACTTGCTCTAATAAATCCTTTATCTAGATATTCGTCTAAGTACTTCCGTAGTACCTAGAGTTTGTTTTGGGATATCCTAAATAAGGGTCCAAATCCAGGATGTTTTCCTTCTTTAACTATAATCTTGTAATTATATAGACGGCATTCTAGTAGCTTATTAGCTTCCCTTTATAAGAATACATCTAGATAATTATGGTATTCTACTGGTACTTTCATGGCGGGGTTAGTGTGCTTCTTTAGTACTAAGGCCTTCTTAATATCGGCCATTGTAACAGTAAAGATCATATATTCCGGTTTCCTGGCAAGTCGTGCTAGTAGGGTAGCTCCAATTATATAGATATCTAAGATGTTAAGCGAGCTCAAATCATCCTTAGTTTCTTGTGTGGTTTCTTATTTAGGTTTAGGTTTAGTGTTAGGTACGGAGTCAGTGTTAAATTTAGGTTTGGGTTCTTTAAGTATCCTTTTTATAGTAAAATACCAGTTCTTCTAGTACTTTTATATATTAAGCTTAAGCTTCTACTTAGTTTAGGATGTAACAGTTAGAGTTAGTTTATATAGTTATATATTATTTCTAGGTTCTTAATAGACGTTAGTGGAAATCTTATATTAGTGGAATTTAGTAGAATTCTCAGGTAGGTGGAATTAAGTGGACTTTTTAGGTATAGGGTAGACGTTAGTAGAAATTTTAGACTGGTAGATCCTAGTGGATTTTTTAGATTTTAGTTTAGAATCTAAGCAGTAAGTTATAAGGCACTTCTACTTGCAACGGGAGGCAGTAAATAGAAGCTTAAGGTTGTCCTAATTAATAGTTACCTTATATAGCTTTATCTAGGGTTGTCTAAGGATTACTAGATAACCTAGGGTAGTTATAAAGAGCTTGATTAATTCTTTATGGTTTAGGTATTAGAGTCTTAGGGCTACTATATAAGTAATACGGCCCAAGATAGTGCATTTGCCATTAAATCCAAATACGTTAATATGCCGGTTAAGGGGTGTTAGGGTAAACCTATTATCTTATATAAAGATCTTATTAATAAATCCTATACTGCTAGCTCCTATATTAATTAAGACTTAAGCGTTAGCCTATTAACCTTTCTGCTAAAGATAGTAGTTAACAATTATACTATAATCCTAAGAGTTAGGTTTTATAACATTTAATATATTTAATAAGATCCTGTAACATAGCTGTCCTAAAGAGCGACTTAACTTTAGGACGTACCTTTTAATAGCAAGCGGGAAGGGGTTCCTATAGAACATCAGTTATAACTTCGTCCTTATAAGTGGTGCTTCCTAGATACAGAGTTAGAGCTAGATAAAGATTAGAGGCGGTAACTGGAGGATTAATGCGGTAAACGGTTGTTAGTATTAGCCGTTTATAAGTTATATTAAGGCATAGGGACGGAATAGTATCTTAATATATAATCCTTGCTTCTGCATTTAAAGCAAAGGCCTAGCTTAATGCGTTATTCTTATTTAGGGGACCCTAGTAGAGCATATTCTAGGGTCCCTATATTAATATCCATGGCGTTAGGGTGCTTAGGCTAAGATAATAACTTAGCAGATATTTACGGAGCTATCATATTATATTAAGGAGTGGACTTTAGTATTAGGCGTAGTATATTATTATACCGTTTATTAATAACGTTTATGCAGGCGTTAAGGGCTCCTAGTAGGTCTACACCTATTAGGAAGGTTTTTAGTTTAGGGCTTAGGGACTTAATAAGGCTATTAACTAATACGGAGTTATTCTAGCCTATTTCCTTTGCATAATAGTTAAATTTAGAGAAGTATACTAGGAAGCTTTTTATTTCTTAAGTTATATAGTTTATCTTTCTCTGAGCAGTAGCTTAGCAGTTCGGGTTACTATATATAGCTTTAAGTAGTATAACTAGGCTTTATACTAAGTTCAGTTAAAGGGGTTTAATAAGGTTAGCTATATCTCCTCCTAGTTAACTTAGGGCGTAGCAGAGTTAATTAGCTTTAGTTAAGTAGCGGTTAGCATTACCAGTTAGCTTATTTTTAAGCTGGCTTAGGAATAATTAGAGTTCTTATTATTTACTAGTAAATATTAGAGGGTCTAGTAGTTGTTTAGATTATTATAATACAGTAGTTAGTTTGGGGTAAATAGTTACTATAGGTTTAGGACTCTTATCCCGCGTGTTTATCTCCAGAGAAGGTGTTCAGTCTTAGAGCCCTAGTGTAGGCATCTTAAGGGTGCGGACTTCTTCTTAGAGGTCCTTAATTATTTACAGGTGTCATGCCTCTTAATTGGCTTATTATTAAGTTAAAGTGGCTTAGTTCTATACAAGGGCGTCTATAAAGGACTTCTATATCTCTACCAATTATTCTTAGAGTATAGATATAATGCTAGCGGCTATCACAGGGGCTTTAGGGTTATTCTATATTTTAGAGGGTGGTATATAAGGTTAACGCAATATAGTGTCACAGAGTAAGTATAAGCGGTAATAATATATAGCAAAGTAGATATTATTAAGCTATATATATAAACTATATAATAAAGTTAAGATGTTATATAAGGAAAAAAGGTAAAAAACGAGAGGAAAGGGGTATATATTATTAACTTGGTTGCTTAGTTAACACATATATAGGGCGGAATAGGCTTCGGGTTATAGTCCTAGCAGAACTTAATAGAATATAGCGGAACATAGTAAAGAACAGTAAACTGCCGTAGATTGCCATTACGTAATGGCAAATTGCCTTAGATTGCCGTTATGTGTCTTAATTGACTAAGTCGTTAACATAGAGGTTAAGACGGTAAAAACAGGTAGACGTGTATAAGGTGTTACGGAGGTATCCTATAACAGCTTTTAATATAGTTCTAAAAGAGATCTCTCTCCCTAATCTTTTACTGTTATACGCTCCTAATTCTCTACTAAATTCCATTTAATATTATATCTTTTAAGATAGCCTTATAATCTAATAGTTAAGGAATAGTATCCTTTTAGGTCTTAAGGAGGATAATATTTACAAAAGTAGCGTTTTTTTATATAAGCCTTTTTTTCCTTTATTACCTTATAAGTATATTTATAAATTAAGGAGACTTATCTTAAGATTTGTGTTATATAAGTAGTTAAAATTAAACTAGTATTAGCTTTAGTCTTAACGCCGCTTAAAAGGGTAGAAAGTATATTAACTTTAAAGGAATTATTATTGTTAAAGTTTTTAGGGTGAATTTTACTAGTACTAGCTATATTTATAGCGTTATATAATAGGGGGTAAAGGTATAGTTTATAGTTAAAATTTTGCGGATATCTAGATACTATCTAGATATTATCCAATATCCGGACTACCCTTGGATAGGATTATTATCCGCCCGGCCGGATAGGATAATTTATCCTCCGCAGGTCTAGACTTAGTTTTGATCCCAGTGTTCGCACACAGACCACATCCTCTAAAGACCCCGCCGTTTCAAGGGATAGGTACCTACACCCTCCTGTCAACTCCGGTGGTTTAGCGCAGCCACGTCTGCACGGCCTTACTTTCCCTTAAACAGCAAAAATACCAAAACTTCCCCTACAAAAAGGCCGTGCAGATGTGGCTGCGCTAACCACCGGAGTTGACAGGAGGGTGTATATGCCGAAAAAAAATTGATATTGGATTTTATCGGATATTTTATTGTATTTTACGATATCGTAATCGTTTTAAAACGCGTTATTTTTGGCCACACTGTACGCCAAGCTTAACCCCGACCTCCGATACCTTTCGTCAGTTTATCGAAACCCCCCCTAATGTCTGGGGATTCGGCGATTTGGATTTTTATGAACCTCCTTCCGGAACCTTTTCACGTATTTCATGTAATATTTAACTGTAATACACTGAGATACAACCGCTTCTTTGCATGAATGTTGTGCATTCTACTAGAGGAAAGCCGTGGAGATCTTCACGATGCCCTCGCTTAAATAGGATATATTGAGAGGACCTAAACACCTTCCTATGGGTTAAGAGCCTAGCAATTTCACAAGAACGCTGGATCAATCGCTGGCTTGTTAACTAAGATGCCCAATATAATCGTGATCAGCTGTGAAGCCGGATCACCGCTTATCCACTGCCTATAGAATATATTCTGCCTGTTCAAGTAGCTTCGGCACCACCTTGTTCTTGCTCCAGCCAAGCTCCAAATTCATCCAATCTCTTCTCCTCTTCGTCATCCTCGTCGTCATCATAGTCAAACATACCTTTCTTCTTTTCGTTAGTTTTCTTAAATTTTTCCGTGCCATCGGCAACATATGCTTCCACCGTCCTTCCATCGAAGTGTCGGCCTGCCATAAGCTAAAAAATGGATTAGCTAAAATGAGGTCATTAAGGTTGGGATGTAGGCACTTACCCTGACACAGGCTTTCGCGGCTTCCGCATTGCCAAACCTCACGCTGGCAATCCCGTCTTTTTCTTTGTCAAATAATACGACATTGGTAACCTCCCCAAGCTTCGAACATTCCTCACGGATATCCTCTTTGATGTCGAGGATGGCCGCCGGATCCTCCTCTAATTCTTCTAAAGTGAACATGTGTTTCAGGATGACTACTTTATTGAACCTAGAACTAGTGTCCGGTAGTACAGATGGGTCGTCTTCATCCCAGTCCGCAAGCTTGTTGTTCAGCTTTTGCAAGTTTTTGATGATCTTCTTCTTTTCCTTCGCACTGGTTTTCGCTGGCGCCTCTTGTTGCTTCTTGTAGGAGAAGTCCGCTTCCTTGACCCTCATTTTTCCGGCAGGCCCAGTCTCTCCAAATCTAAAGTCAGTGTCATCTAGCATTTGTATGGCTAAATTCACAGACTCCGGGCGGAAGTAGACAACAAGGGCATCGCCCTTAAAAGCACCCTGTTCGTCTGTATAGAGCTTGATACGTGGTGCGCCTGTCTCCGTAGCTTCGGCGATCACACCACAGCGAGAGAATACAGAGGAGACGTCTTCGACAGTGGCATTAAGGGGAAGAGAGGTTACATAGATAGCCGTATTTTTGCGCTCGTCTTTGGGCTGTTCGTCTTTGCGGGATTTCTTCTGCTTGTTTCCAGCTGCCTAGTTCATTATGCAAAGGTCAGCTTCGGTTTGGAACCGTAGCAAGTCGATCGGAGAGACTTACATCACCAGCACCGTTAGGATGCTCTTTCTTTCGTTTCTTTAGCGCATGTGCTGGTTCTGCCTCGTCGACGCCAGCTACGGCGTACGCTTCTCTCTGCTGTTGTAGCAGGGCTTCGTCCAGCTGTACGCCCGCCAACCATCAATGTAGTGGTTAGAATGCCGTTCCGCTCCAGGGTCACAATGTTGCACATTTGCGACTTGCATGCGATGTTTCAAGAGGGCACGAAGCGTACCGATGGAACCCATTTGTTCAGATCCTCGTCGAATTCCCATTCTGAGCCATCGTCGTCCTCTAGTATCCACTTCCTGTCGAGTTTGGAATATGAGACTCGAGGGTCATTTGCGAAGTCGTTTTGGGTCTGAGGAAAAGATATTCGATTTATGCCAGCCATGGTTGGGATATAGTCACTGTTGTGGTCGGTAGTAGAACGCGCTTTGTGAGGGATCTAAGGTAGCGGCACCCGGGCCGTCTACAATGCCGACGGGATGATTGATGAGCTTGGCGAGCTTGGCGGACTGATGGCGTCCGAGTGCCAGGATACGAGCTGGCGTGGATGGAAAGCTTCGATAAGCTACCTGAAGATATTAGTTGCATTTAAGGGGTTGCACGCAATCGACCCCTCAGTTCCCCCAAAAAGCAAAAGTCAAATATCTTTGGAGGTGTTAATTCAAGGTCTGTCGCTAGATTAAGGGTCTATCATGTAACCCTGTGAGCATCATTATATCAGTGGCCTTTAGATGTTCTAATGGCCTTTTCATCAAGAAGTTACTGCAAAGTATGCATTTTGTATATATTGGATCCACCGATAGCAAAGCGTTGGGCGATGCTAGGCGATGCTTACTAGTGCTTTCATTTCTGAATGGTCTAGCTACCGACATGCAGGGAGACTATTTAGCCCCTTTTTTCGAAGAAATTTTCTGGGTATGGGGAGCATGGCCAACCGCGGAGATGCGACAAAAATACCAAAACAAGATCGTTGATCAACATGTAGTATAGTGTGCTCAGAAGGAAAGTAGAAAAAACTAGCGAGGTCTTCTCCCCCAAGACCGGATACAGCAGCAGTTCAAATACCCAAACTGCTACATTAGTGACGATTACCAATAAAGCGCCCGACCCGTACAGGTACAACCCTCCAACACCCGTAAAATGAGGACAATAAAGCCCAGGAATATGAAGAGAAAAGAGACCCTTGCGTTCATGGAAGGAAATTTCCCGCGGAGTCAACGGAATCGTGATTCTTCTCATGGGGATCAATCATGCCATGGTGATGATCTCCGGAGGTGCGCGACATCTCGTCTTCATCGTCGGTAGTCTTGACCTCGCGGGTGAGCTCAACATAGTCGTACTATCACTGGATTAGCTTGGAAGATGTAAGGGCTAGTATTGGAACTTACGGCAAATTCACCAATCTCGACATCGTCAATACCAAGGATCTCCTCCTCTTCGGTGGCACGCAGCTTCAGAACAGGGAAGAACTTTCCAATTCCGTCAATGCAACCCAAAATAATACAGGTTCCGGCAAAAGAATAGGCACCACCAGTGACAGAATCCGCAAGCTGGTAACCCATCTGGATCCAGTGTCGGTTCACCCAGCCACCATTGATGACTGTGAAGCCATCCAAATGCGCAATATAATCTCTGAGGTTGAATGGATTAGCTCTGTTGGTACACTTTCGGATTCTTTTGAGTTTACTTACGCTGCAAAGAAGCCAGTGCATATGTTGCCAACAAAGCCACCAACAGCATGGACAGCAAATATATCGAGAGCATCGTCGCAGCGGAGGAAGTACTTCAGTTTCGTGGCGTAGTTGCATGCAACGCCACCGCACACACCGAAAACGACGGCAGCCCAGGCAGGCACAAAGCCAGATCCAGGCGTGATGGCAACCAATCCAGCAACAACGCCAGAGCAGAAGCCCACAGTAGACCATTTTCGTTCCAGGCGGTAGTCAACAAGGCACCAGGTGATGCCTCCAACGCAAGCCGCAAGGTTGGTAACAACGGCAGCCATTATGGCACGGAGGTTAGCAGAAAGAGCCGAACCAGCGTTGAAACCAAACCATCCAACCCAAAGGAAGACAGTTCCGATGACAATGTGGGTGACATTATGGGGGCGGTAGTTAAGTTCCTGTGTACCATGGCCCCTTCTCTTTCCGAGCATGTACGAGTAAGCCAGCGCTGCGCAACCAGAAGAGATATGAACGGGAGTGCCTCCAGCAAAGTCAAGTCCACCCATTTTTGAAACCCAGCCTTTGGGGTTCCAGGTCCAGCAAGCAATTGGGTCATAGATAACCGTGGACCAAATGAACATGTAGATGATGCATGGTAGCATCCGGCCTCTCTCAGCAACGGCCCCGACAGCTAGAGCGACACTGAACACGAAGGGTTAGTAATGCTTCGAGGCCCATTATTAGCTTCACTTACGTGATGGCGGCGAACATGCCCTGGTACACGGCAAAAAGCAGGTCCGGGATCCTCGGGCTTCCGACAGATGGCTGAGCAAGGACGTTCTTGAAACCAAAGTTATCGAGAGCGCCGATGAACTTCCCTGCCTTATGAGAGAACGTTAAGGAATAGCCCCAGAAAAACCACTGGAAAGAAATGACTGCTGTGGCCATAACTGAGAGCCATAAGAGTGACAAGGCTGACTTTCGTCGCGCAAGACCAGAATAGAAGAAACTGCCCGATGAGTTAGTTGACTTAAAGAAAATTATGAATATTTAAAAAGATGAACTATTTACATACCCGACGCCTGGAATCATGAGCAAAACCAGTGCAGTGGAGGTTATCATCCAGGCAATATCGCCGGACTTGAGCGGCCCAGTCAGCACTAGAAATCAGTCGCAGGAACACTGGAGAATGCGTACATTGTAGAAAACATTGAGATCGTACAGTAGCGAGTTTCCGCCCGTAGGCATTGACGAGTTGTTGTACGGCTCTAGCGGAACATAGGGAAGTGCTGTTAGATCTGTGGACTCGGCCATGGCGAATTATCGAAGGCTATTTCCAGCGTTCTAAATAAAGGATAGCAGGGCGTGCGATGTGGATCCGCTTCGGTCGCGCCGTAGCTAAGGAGAGCGACCCTGCTACCGGGAGAAGTGCAGAGGGGTAGAAAAGAGGTTGTTGGAAGGAGTGGACGAAGTGGGAAGTGGGAGGAGCCGTGGTTTGGATAGACGTGACCAGCGGCTGAGCCCGAAGTTCACTTCCAGGGATCTCAGAGAATGTTTTCCTTGGCGTCGGCCTCCAATTCTCCTCTTGGGCCAGCCGAGAAGGCTGTGTGCAGACGAGCTGAGGAAGAGATAGATTCCGCACGCGACAGCAGCGTGAGGACTGGAGAAAGAAGCTGGTGTTTATACAGGGAGCATGTGCAAATGCAAGAAGCGAAGCCGATCCAGCATAAGGGGCCATCTCCATAATTTAAAGGATGATGCGAATTCCACAACACGTCTTCCACAGGCCCGGGGCACCACCGCACTAGACGCGGCGGCCAGGATTCCCTTCCAAGCCACTCAGTGGGGTGTCAGATACGTCCCGCGCTTCAGCCAATGGCGACGCTGTTTGCCCGCTGTGTCACGCAAGGAGGCGCTAGGATATTGGGGCGGGACTGGGCGGAAGGCTAAGCAAGTCGAACCGCCTTCGCGGGATGATGGCCGCGCTGCTTTTCTCCATCACACGCTGAGCTGCGTGCTGTCGTGACCACTTGAGTGCAGGTAAGCTTCCGGAGCGCCTTGCCCGCCTTGCCAACCCGAATAGGAGGCTCTCCAGCGGTCGATTGTCGGCCTGTGAGCGGCCTCGACCTGCGAACGGGCATTCCTTGATGCAAAGTCCTATCCGCCCGGCCCTATCATGAGTTTCCAAGATGACATTGTGTTTTCTGCAGAGACCCTTTTTCTTATCAGGCCCGCAATCTCCTAGGCGCGCCAAGGCTCCACCTCCCTAATAAGCTTTGCGGCCCTTGCTTCAGGTGGAACCCTAGCGCTGATGCTGGCTCGAAGCAGCTAGGAGGGTGGGCGACCGAGACTTTTGACCGTTCTCGCGCCTTCAAAACGCTCTTCTCGAAAGCTTCTTCGTCCTCGTTTTGGCCTTTCCCAAAGCTTGCGAGGCAGTCTGGTGGACAACTGTACGGCTGTTTCAGCAGTCATTTGACTGCCTTTCCAGAAAAGTCCAAACCACCCGCGTCTGAGAGTGGGACGCCGCTGGAGGTCCCCCATAACGCGGCTGGCCATCTTGAAATCTCTCCCACTTTCATTGCCACCCCACATCCCGCCTCTTCGAAACGAAAGATCGATTTTTCACGGAATACTCCAACAGCATGCGTTTCTCAATCGGTGCCTGGCCTGTATCCCCCGCGGGCCTCCTGCAGGAAGGATACTAGCTCCGCCGTCCCCCAGTGTGCGCGCAACACCACCCACCCTAATTTCGCTTTCTTGCACACTAGAGAACTTTAAGTTTAACTCTTACAATTAAGCTTAAAAATTCAGAGACTTTACCTTTCTTGCAAGTGCACAGCCCTTTTGTACACTGGATGGTGCGCACTTGAGGGGGGACCTTGCCTATGGCACCAAATGCTTTTTCTCTATCGAAGTGGCCCTTGTTCTCATAGATTTTCCCCTGTTGACGATCTTAGAGAAATTGTCAAGGCTATTGAAATGCGCCTTTGCTCTCTTTATTTCTCTCTCAAAACTTCGTGTTTTCCAGTTCGCTGGGGTAAGCGAATTCATTTCGGAGACAGCTAGCCTTTCTCTTATTGGCGTTTGTGGAGAAAGCGAAGACAAGAGAGAACCAACGAAATCCCAGGGAATGCTAGTCCTTCAAAGGCCTTTGCTAAGGGCCTGTTTGGTTCCACTGGAGGTATCAGTTTCTAAATTGAGGTGGTCGTAGCTTTTGGCGCATTTTAGTGTAACTCTTCTGCCGCGTCTTAAGACGCCATGTCAGCGGTGTAAAATTTGAAGACCTGTTTGGTTTAACTGCCATCTAGAAGTTAACGGAAGGGCCACCTTCCTTACCTCCACCTTCCCTACCTGCCACCTATATAATGTCAACGCGCACGCCTGCGCCAAGAGGCCGTGTATTCCAAATACGAGACAAATCCACCTCATGCTCACCCTCACCCTCACCCTCACCCTCCAATCGCGAGCGTTCAATTATACCCAGAGAAGGACGGAGGGGGCTATTAGCATGGACTTTTGATATAAAGGAGGCTCTGCTTTTAGGCTTAATATTTAAGGCAATTAATAAGGGAATGCGGGCCGATTCTGGCTATAAGAAGCAGGCGTAGGAGTACGCCGCGTAGGCTGTTCGTAAAAAGGCTAAAAGGCCTAATATGGAGCTTAAGCAGATAAAATTAAAGCACAACTCGTGTAAGAAGGACTATAAGGCTTGGGTTAAGCTTAAGAGTCAATTAGGATTTGGGTGGGATAAGAGAGGCTATCCTACTGCGTTAAAAAAGGTCCTTAACGATTACTTCAAGGCTAATCCAGATACAAGGAAGTTTTAACATAAGCCTCTAAAGCTTAAGGATCTACACCACCAGTTATTTACCAATATAATCGCCACCAATAAGCAAGCTATAACCCTTAATAAGCTTATAGAGGGTAATAAGGCTACCAACGATAATTGTATGGAGGATAGTGCTGTTATTAGTTTAACTAAGCGCTTAACTATACCTAGTCAGCAAAGCTCTACTTCTAATTTAAATAAGGATAGTAGCACCATTAGCAACTTCCTTAGGAAACAAGCAGCCACCAACACCGCTCTTGCCGCTGATGCTTAAGCTAGGAAGAAGAAGAAGAACGGGATAATATTAACTAATTATTTAGGTCAGAATCTTACCCAAATAATAAAGCAGCTTGCTGCAATAGTGGACTTAATAATAGATAAGCAGGCTTAGGCAATTAAGCTGTTTATAAATCAGTTTAAGGACTTAGAGTTTAATCAGCAGCTTATAGTTATTACTAAATTTAAGAAGGAGTTTAGTGCAAAGCTATTTATAAACTTAGGCCAACAAAAGCGTATTTAGTGGGTTTATAAGCTATTAAGAGAAGCCAGCGAGGATATTAAGCAGATAGATTAGATCCTGGCGTCTTTTAATAGGGACAAACGTATATGGCTTAATCTTAATATTAAGGATTTTGAAGAGGTTAAGGAAGTTAAGGAGTAGAATCTTAATAGAGTCTTTAACGCTATATATAATTAGCTTATTACCACTCTCTTTCTCCTAATATCTCTGCAAATATTTGCCTATAAAAACGGGGATAGGGAGTTTTATTAGGCCACTCGCTTACAGAATTAAAGACACACAGCAGTAGTAATATACTCTGAGATTTTTAAATAGAAGCTCTATATATCACTACCAGGACGTGTAGATATACGCCTATATTACACATCTAGTTGCCTAACAGTAGTCTTTCCATATCTTATTCGCGATTTCCTCCCGCCGCTCCTGTATAGGCCTTCTATTAATTAAATCCTCATCATCTACTTCTAATAAACGGTTAACTACAGAATCCTTCCTTTATTGCTTTAATTCCTCATTACTAAACGGCTTAAGATCCTCCTAATTATCCATTACATTATAATACAGATTAATGAAGTTATGTATAGCAGTAAGTGCATAAATTAGCTTTAATTAAGTATGTAGGTTAAATTAATAAGGCCTATTAAATATCCTCCAACAACGCTTAAAAACACCAAAGGTACGCTCTACTATATTCCTAAGACTTGAATGACAATAGTTAAATAGTTCAAACTTATTATTGGGCGCTTTCTCTACCTTCTTAATCTCCTTTAGATGATACCTTACGCTTCAATATAGCGATAATGTTATATCTAAATTGGTATACCCAGCGTCGGCAAGATAATATTAACCTGGAGGAGCTTTAAATCCCTTGCTTATAGCGTCTTTAAGAACTCTCCCGTTATAAGCAGAGCCTTCCCATCCAGGCAGAATATAGGTAAAGCTTATTCCAAAATCAACCACTGCCAGAACGTTTTGTGTAATATCGCCATATTAATTTTGGTATAGAATCTGCTTATCCGCGGGTACATAGGCAAAGATATATAAGCCATTAAGGGCGCTAATACAATCAGCAAAGTATAGCCAACGCTTAGTGGATTCAAGAATCTCCTTTGGCATCTCTATAGGTGGGGGTTTAACAATTTAACGGTGAAGGTATAGTAAAGCGTCCAGAACCTCATAAAAATAGCTGCTAATTATTACTATAATTTAAATTAATTGCAGGCAACTACATACCGACTTATTGTCTCCGTTAAATAAGCCACCTTCCACTTAACGTTTCGCCAGCTAGATCCATGGCCACATATATAGAAGAACGTCATTACCTTTTTAATAGCTGAGACTCTTAAATCTTTAAGATCCGTATTTAATACAAGCCAATTAAGGAGGTTGTTAAGCACTTTAGGCCGTATACGCGTCTTATTAAATAGTTAACACGGTAACTCTAAACAATCCTCTACCTATAATTGGCCTCTATTTATATCGCAAGGACAGCTTCAAACGCCGGTAGGCTTATAGTAGTCGGCCAATATATGCTCTATAATGGCGGTGACAGCTGCAAGGATTAATATAAGGGTGATAATAACAATTCGCTAAGGGGTAGGCGGCATAGCAAGCTTAATTAAAGGCCTCAAAACCACCACGTCAACGTCTTGGCAGAAGGTGGCAGTAGAGGCTCTAGATAGGCACTCACTAGCGTCACAAAATAGAAGCTCCAGTTCATTTAAATTGTGGTCTCCCCCTATATTTTTCAAACTAACGTTTTTCAGCCGCACCAACAGCCTATTTAGGCAATTGCAGGGGTGTAGGCGCGCCTGCTGAGATGAAGCTCAGCTGGAGCGATCAGAGCAAGAAATGAAGCTAGAGGAACCAAACGGGAGCGTCAATTCGATATCAGCCCGTTGAGATGACGCCTCCATCTCGCCTCCAACCGACGAACCAAACA
>Ga0307507_10001179_pt1 | contig 58154 bp, 62 predicted proteins | sample 7_EM_MG_FD_207223 | JGI IMG/M metagenome (GOLD analysis project Ga0307507, IMG submission 207223) | Populus trichocarpa ectomycorrhiza microbial communities from riparian zone in the Pacific Northwest, United States - 7_EM | ecosystem: Host-associated > Plants > Roots > Unclassified | place... | reverse complement strand
GGAATAATAAGCAGGCTAAAATAAAATGGCAGTTCACCTGCGATGATGCAAGGGTGAAATTGTTGAAACTTTATCCGTCAATTAATGAGTGACGTGACACTAGTGCCTTGATTGAAAATTTTCCGAATTTTTGCCGGTATTTTGGATCTGCTTGGATTTTTTCAACCATTCTAATTCTTTCTTTGGTGGGTATTTTACCGACCGTTCGGAGAAACACGATTACTTTTTCTAAAAAGATCGCGTCCCGTACAGCTATCGTTGCTTTAATACCTTTTAACAAACTGGAAACTACCGGGATGCTTTCACCCATATCCAACAATCTTTCTAAAGGAAGGTCCGCCAGATCGCCGATGATATCTAAAAGATCATCTTTTGCAACTGACACTTCCAATGATTCACCTACATCGGTCAAATTCTCGTTCATAAATTACAATTAGGCGGTTTGAGTATCATCATTCTTTTTATTGTCATCCACCGTTGGTTCAACCTGGATTGGTTTAACGTCGGCCAACAAGTTAGCAGGGTGTGCTTCATCCAGGTATGAATAATGAACAGAGAGCGTTATCAAACTGGCTCCGTTTTTCCATTTGATCTGTAATTGTAACGCTATGTACACCAATATACTTTTTTTAATATCAACCTTTAGTTCAGGGTCAACATTTTCGTCAGCCAGTAATTCTTCGCGGATAACCACATTTCTATAAAGATCTGTGAGAGAACCATAGATTTTTAAATCACTTAGCTTTTCAAGTTGGTATTTATCGATTTCGTCTTGTGGGATATCCAACATTGAAAGTTGTGGTAAATCATTGCGCTTAATGATTACTACTTTTCGATCTGCCCCACGGCCATAAAAAGGAACATCCTGGATAACGATCCCCTTATATTCACCTTCTGATAGACCATCAATCTTTTCCCCTTGATTGAAAAAACTAAAATCAATCCCCAAATTTAAAATGATGTAGGTATCCCTGTCCAATTTTAAACGATCGATAGCAGGAAAAAAGTCCACTTCACTAAAACGATAATTAATGGGTTGCGGGAAATAAAAGATATTATTAATCGCTTCCTTAATATTTGTTGACAATGTAGATGCCTGGATGCTAAAATGGTTGAACGAATCTATATCCTTATCAGCTGCAAAGTCATCTTTTGGCATTATGCCTCTGATCCCGTTGATATAATAACTTTTATAGTCCTCATCTATCGGAGCTGAAAAGATTTCTAAATAAGGCTGCAGGGTGTTTTCCAAAATCGACTTTGTTGACGATTTGAACTTCTCCCTTTCTTTCTCATCAATTTCTTGCTCATATTGAGTCCGCTCATAGGCGTCATGAACCATGGTTTTCACATTTTCGATAAAATCCAATGGTTTGATTTTGTCGTTTTTTTCACACCATTCATCCGTTAGAAAGCCAAGTCCAACACCATTCATTAATTCCCTGTCGTCGTATAACCGAGACACAAGGCGTTTAAAATGATCCAGGTTCTCCATCCAAATTTTCCGGTCCGACTTTTTAGTTGGAATAGATGGATAATCGAGAGGTTTCACATATATGTAGCGTGGAACAATGGAGTATTGCTTTAGAAATAGCAAAGCAGCATAACTGGAAGTCCATAGTTTTACCAGCCCGTCCGAATTTATACCTTCGGTTTCCGGGTACCAATATGTGAAGGAAATGAATGGAAAATTATGATCGTAAACGTCCCAAAACCTGAAAAATGTTTCAAAAACCTCTAACATGTGTAATGGCAACAGGTTGGAACTTTGGTGAGTGCTTGTGGTATAACCAAAAATTCTTTTAATGCAATTTAATCTGTTTTTATACAATAATAGTCCAAGCAGGGCCTGGTTAAACTCTATCAATCTTTGGCGGTCATTATGTCTTTTGTTAATTGTTTCCTGGTTAATCACAACAGTTGACCCCGTCTGAAATTGCTGTTGAATTTCTGGAAGCTGGCGTTCGAGGTGCTCGTAAGCTGTTGCCCAATACTGCATCACCATATCATCACGCTCGTAGTTAATTGCAATGGTTAGGGAGTTCCAAAGCCAGCTATAAGTATTCTCGCTGATTTCGCTATTTTCCAAGTTACCTATCAGCCAAAGCCCCCCAACGGTTCTATGCTCAAGAAACCCGAACCTGCGATTTTTCAACGGCGCAAGCCGACTGACAATATTTGATATAAGTTCATAATAAGGCTGCGGATATACCACCGGCACCGTATTGTTAGTTCCTCGTTGCTGGACAAATGCCTTAGTATAATACTCGATAATCATTTTAGCAAAAACCTCTTTTTGCTGTTCAATAGAAAAGTACAAAATATCCCCTAATGCTTTAAAATACTCATATTCCTGGTTATCCTTTTTCCCAATGAAATAGGTGACAATTTTAGAGGGCGTGTAGTAAGTAAGGATCTTATTGATGAAGAGTAAAAAATAGATGATAAGTAGACCGGTTGAGGCTACTAAAAGATAAACGACTATTTGATTTATACACGGGACGGCATTCAGGGTAATAAATAAATTTATGATAGCATAACATGCAATAAAAACGAGCGTTGAAACAAGCAATGCTCTGAATCGGATATATTCTTTTTCCTTTTCAAAAAGATCTACAATGACGACTGATGAATATTTTTCATCCAACCGTGAAATAACCTGAAGTAAAATTGGGTAAGCCACACTCAACATGGCTATTAATAAATAAATACAAAGATCTGCTACGCTCATTTGTTTAAAGGATAAGGTAATACCCCCAATAAAGGTAGGCAATGTATTTGATAACACTTGATCACCGATTACTTTCGCTTCCTTCGTCAGAAATGCTGCGTGATGCCGTCATTAGGAGTGCGCCAATTTTAGTCTTGCAAGAGTCTATTCAGGTCATCGATTTTTGCCAATACCGGGCTATATTCCCCGGCAAGCTTATTTAATATCCCTTTTTGCTTTAAAGGCAGATTTGGCAAATGCCTTTTGTGACCACCCAGAAAAGTCCGCGTATCCGCTAATTGTGAAAGTTCCCGTGATTTAAATCTAAAGATCATCTGCAATCTATCCTTTAATTCAAGATCTTTTAGGGCTTCTTTAATTTTGGGCATCGGCCAGTCTATAAAATCAAAAGTATGTTTGTGGTGATCCATTTCCGCCTCAAGGTTATCAGTCAATTCTACAATCTTAACAGGAAATAAAATCTCCAATTGCTCAATAGTAAAATCAAGACTGCATGTCGTTAACAGGAAGTTTTTTTCAAAAGCCACCACCTGTGCCTTCACCTGTTTTTTCTGAATAGGCTTTAACTGATCTAACAGACGGAAATAGGCGGCAAAATCCGGCACGTTCACGAATCTCATAAAATCACGCTTGCTATGCAGTTTCTTAATTTTCACTAGGGCATTATCCAGCTCATCAAATACGCTAAGCAAGTAATTCAGGTCACTCAACAGATCGTAAGATTTTAACTGAAAGTCCTCATCGTAACCGGTATGTGCAAACCTGTTGCGTTGCAACGGGATCAGGTACTGGAAATAATCAAAATAACTTTGACTGAGCGCGTAATGAGGCCTGACCGATTTTACTTTGGACGGTAAGGCGACCTGGCTGTGGTCGCCATCAGGGTCAATAACCGCACACATTTCGGAGAACAAGCCCTCTACTTGTGGTAAGGCCAGGGCGTAAAATCCGATCCATTGCCCAGCCTTATATAAGTGTTCCAACTCTTCAAATATCTTTGCCCTGTCATGGACAAGCGGCAAATGAGCCATAAACCACTTAAAATTTATAAAATGCTGCTCAGCGGGTATTCTTTTAAAATAGAACTTATAAAATGCCGCCTTGTCGTTTTTATAGAGGTTTTCCAATTTTCTATCCGGCTGTATCGGAAAATCACCCAAACGGTGGCTCACCAGGTCGATCCGTTTTACGTCAAAATATTCCCGGCCGTAAGGAAGGGCAAAATAATACGGTCGATCCAGCATGAAAGTCATAAACTCCGAAGACATCAACGGCCATTTATGAGCCGCTTTATCGAGTGCCCTTTGTTTGATATCTTGATTAAGGTATTTTTCGATATTGGCCCTTTCTTCGATGCAACGGGTATAAAAATCAATCGTTATCCGATTTTCATGACTTCTGTTAAACCCATTAGGTTTTAGATGATCCTTTATTATTTTGGTATTTTCATATTCCGCGATCAATTCGTTGATTTCCTTCAGGTCTTCCATGACGCTACTCACGAGCAGGAAAAGTGTGTTGTGCGGCAGTTCATCAAGCTGTAAAACGTATTCTTTGAATTTGGTAACCGGATCAACCTCGGGAGACTTTATTTCTTCCTTGCCGTTATCGGTCAACTTGTAAAGGGTTGCCTTCACATTTAGGCCAAGTTGTTTATTAACTGCAATACAACCTTTCAGGAGGGATTCCGGGGTTGCCTCAATCCATTCGTTAACAGGTGAAAATATTTTTAAGGCTTGGTAGATGATGTCGTCCCATGTTTTAAGTTCAAAAATGGAGTCTCCAAGGATTTGGTCGAGCTGCTTTTTGACCAGGTTCTTTCTGAGAGAAGTCTTGTTTAAGGTAATCAGCTGTGTAGTTATCATGAGTCTTAGGTTGTTTGCTCGCCTTCATATTTATAGTTCAAAAGCATGTCCATGTGCAACGCGAATTCTCTTGCAGTTAGCAATGGATTATTTCTTATTGCCCTGTCAATCACTTTTTCCATCCCATCCGAAGCAAAAGCAACCAAGAGCAGCTGTACCTTTGGGTGCGCCTTTTGCCAGGTCTGGCTAAGGTGACCTTTAAAACTCGCCATAACAACAGCATTGCAGAGTTGTAATAATTCCCTGGAGGTAAACAGCCTGATCTCTTCATCATTGATGATCCCGGAAAACTCCGGCGCATTCAGCATTTCCGCGGGCAGGTATTTATTTAGATTCGATAGCTTAAGTGCATGGCGGACACCTTTACCGGGTTTGCCAGTCAGGTATTGATACAATGCACTTAGATTAACGGCATGAGTACCATCCTCTAACAAGAAAACAGGAATTTGTTCGACACCAATTTTTAAGCGGCCTTCTGCCTGAATTTTAATGACTTGCATTATTTACCCCAGTTTGTGTCCTATTAGCATTTTTAGCCATATCTAACTTTTGTTTAAAATTCCAGACCGTCTTTTGGTTCAATCCGGTACGTTCTGCAATCCTCAAGGTGGAAAGGGTCGGATCAACTGCCAATAACCAGATAATCTTAAAACGGTTGGTAAGGCCTGATTTCGTTCCGGCAAAAATGGTGTTTGTCGTTACCGAAAAGCGTTTTTTAGTCTCCTTACATAAGTATAGCCTTTCATTGACACGCGTTACTGCGACAGAATTGGTGAATGGCGAACGAATACCATTTCTCCAACGAACCGCCTCCAAATAATCGAGGCAACTATCATCATTAGGAAAATCCTTTTGAATATCCTTTAAACTACGGTAAGCTTTTAACATAAGACAATAAACTACTAAATATCTGGCAAAATTAAGCAATTGATAGTAACATGCATAATCCTGTCCTTTATTACAACTATCGGCAATCGTATCATTGAGCCATGCAAAAGCAAAAAGAAGAAACAGCAGAGGGTTCATTTATATTACTAAAAATAGAGGCTAATATTAGTATCTGTTAGTAACATCGCTCTCTGTCGTTTTTTACAAGATACCTGCTTTGTATCATTGGAACATAATATATATCCTATAAGCCGGATTAAAATGAAAAAGATCATTAAGTCAGATAAGTTTACCTATTCCTGGATGATGTTATGTAATACAGCGTTTGGGTGGACGGCGCAAATAAAAAATGAGTCGCTGAAAACTATTGTAATTTGCAGTATTGTGTTTCTTAGTGCAATTGTTTTTGCCTGGGTATCATTTTCAAAAGGGAAATCCGAGAAAATACCAATAAAAAGAGGTAAGCGAAAAATACGACTAATTAAAGGGCCTGATCAAAAGCAGTCCAGGAAAAATATTGCCAAATACTCATAAATTTGATCCATATCCATATACCATGTACAATCTATTCATATCCGGTGATGATGAAGCCTGGGAGGGCCAGCCATACGAGCTTGAAGTATCCCGGGTTTTTGAACATACCGATTCTAAAATCGAAGCGCAATTCAAAGAACTTGATCAACATGATTTAGATGAGTTAAAAAAACTGCCCTGCTTATTTGCCTATGAGATCGGGAGTTCGAAATCGCCGAAGTACGGAAAGCTTACAACTATTAAAAAAAGGCAAAACAAGGTTATCATAGCCTATGAAATCGCAGGAGAATTAACCGGGCTTACGGAAGAACTTTTAAAGGAGAAGAGCCTGAATTTTGATATCAACCCAAAATACGAGTTAAGAAGAACACACTGGGCCGTTAAGGATGTTGACCTGGACGAGGAATTGACTGAATTGGGAATTAGTGTTCCAAAAGTAAATGGCAGGATAGTGGATATAAACAAGCATCATTTTGATATTGCATTTTCCTTTCCGGGCGATGCTAGGGGCTTGGTAGAACCAATCGTACAAGAACTGACAAAAAAACTAAAGCCGCATGCGTTATTTTATGATTTCAATTATCAGTCACAACTCGCACGTCCCTCACTGGATATCCTGTTACAGGACATCTATGGCAATAGGTCAAAATTGATCGTGGTATTTCTCTCAGGAGATTATGAGCGTAAGAAATGGTGTGGCGTTGAGTTTAGGGCGATCAGGCAGGTTATTATGGATCAAAAATTCGACAAAGTAATGTTAATCAAAGTCGATGATGAACCGGTAAGCGGTATTTTTAGTACAGATGGTTACATAGATAGCCGCAGGTACACACCAGACCAAATCGCTCAATTTATAATCGAGCGCTCAGAGCACCATAAATAAGACTATAAACAAACTATTATTCATCCTCAACAGATTCAATATTTAAAGGATTGTAAAGGTCAAAATACAGCCTTTCCATCCTTAAATCTCTTTTAGATTTTAAATACTCCTCCAGCTTTCGTTTGATAACCGGGTATTTTCTAAACTCATCAAAGTAGAATTTGGTTGCGTATGTACCTAACCAATTAATTTTGAATTTACTGTAATCGAAATTTTTAATATCCAAAAGCCAATCATAATAGTCGGCAAACCCGGTAAAATTTAATCCCGTGATCGTCCTTAAATCGTATTTGTATTTAAAACAAAGATTCAAAAGCATATCTAAAAGGGGGAATTTATTATCTTCATTACCGTAAAACAAGTGCCGAACGGTAATTTTGGATGGATCAGGCAGCGCGATACTGATGAATTTTGTCAGGTATTTAGCATCCAGCGGTAATTCGAAAATAGAGGCATAGTAATAATTATATGCATCAAATTTCGTGTCCAGTTTACTTTCGATCTTATCTGTAATTGTTTTCTGAATTTCAGCGCTAACAACCGGGTATACATACACATCTATATTATGTGAACGTTCGTCTCCATCTGGAAATGAGATTTGAAGTAAATCTGCTTGCTGCGCCGGCGTGAGCGGAACAGTAATATTTCTCAATTTCAAAGCATTCGAAATGACATTAAATCTTTTCGCTGTGTATTGGTCTTTTTGCCCAATGTTAAATATAAAGAGCCGGATGAGTGTAGCGTCGCTGAACTGCTTGTATTTAGATACCAAAAATGCATTAAACTGCACGTAGCAATCAGGGGAGTATAATGGGCCGAGATTTAAGCAAGCTATAAACCAATCAACTATTTCTTCCGCCTGGGTATCATCCATTTCAACAATTGCAGTCAGGCAAATCGCATTTGCAAAAAGCATGGGATATTTATTCCGCCAAAATTGACCTTCTTCCGGAGAATACTGCGAAAAGGCAATATCCACCAAATGGTTATTGGCTAATAAATTTTTAACTATGGTGTATAAGCCGTCATCTTCATCTGAGCTTTTGTATGGAATCGGATGTAAATGATATTTATTGAAATAGCGCCAGGTCGTTTCAAAGTGTCCATCGAAAATAAGCCGGTGAATATGGTAATCAATTAAATGATCGATCATGTGCCCCTGTTCGCCATGCATGGTATAAGAAGCGAAAATGCCTTCAGTCAACGCATCCACCAACTGTTTGTATTCTCCATATTTATCATAAACAAGATAATTGCCATTGAGAAAAGAGTGGAGTCCGGCAAACGCACCAATTAATTCATCAAAATGCCTGTTGCTGCCCTGACTTCCACGGATATGGCCTTGATAAGTATCCCGGAGTTTGTTTACATTATCCTGGATATCGTAAGCTGGTTCGCTAAAAAACAGAAAATTTTTGATCCATAAGGATACTTTTAAATTATGACCTTTTGCTGTTGTGCTTAGCATGGCGCGGTCAAGGTCAATCTTTTGAAGCTTACGGGCATACACCTGCATTTCATGGTCATAATAGCCGTTCTTAATAAGCTTGCCCAACTTCCAAAGATTAAATTGGGTGATCATGTAAATCACTGTTTTTTTATCCTCTTTAGCTTTAACCGCAATTTCCTCCAATAAAGCTGCTGCGCGCTTAAAGTTACCAAGCTGGTAATGCATATAGGCAAACTTTAAGCTATCCATCAGATTCTGAGGCGTGTTTGTTTCAAGCGCCTGAATTGCCCCGACGAAATCTAATTTATAGTATCGGCATGCAACGCAATCGCATTCCTGATGCAGGAACAGCCTTGTCGAAGTATCCTTACGAGAGCTTTCCGTGCTCAGCCAATAAATGTGATTTTGTGTGAGCTTGGTTAAAATGGTCTTAGCTTTTGATTCGGCATCAACAACCCCCTTAAAAAGATCCGGTTCTTTAAATGATACGGATTGGTCATCATTGACGGTAATTGATTCGAACATTTGAACCAGTTCCTTATTGTCGGTAATAACTTTAAACCAATGATAATAGGGTGTGTAGGAGTCAGCCTTTTTAAATGGTTTATTCCTGATCAATAAATGCGGGGGCAGGTAACGGATTTCATCATACAAATATTCAATTAAATCATAAACCTGATCTAATAAGTGCTTTGATGGGTCAACCTCAAAATCCAATGGGCCTGATGTGATCGGGTTAGCCCTGTCCATTGCCCTAAAAAATTGCTGCCGCCTTGATTCTTCTACGTGATCTAAAAAAGCTTTAAAATTATGCGGGTTAAGCTGGTTTTTGGGATCGATATAAATCTGGATGCTTTCCTGGCCATTTTCCTCCGCATCATCAGCCCGTTCGTCCACAGCATCATCCAATTGGATAGGATGCCAATAAACCTTTTTGCCGGAAATGTCACAAAGCGTAAACATGGTGGCAACGGGCATTTCCTGGCGGTAATACCTGATATGGCGTACACTTAACTGAAATGATATTAAGCCTATATTGCTTGTTTTGATGAGCGGCTTTACGGGGTCGAGTGTTCCTTTATTCTGAATTTTGAAAACATCAAAGGTTTTACTTTTTATTTTCTCGACAATTTCTATTTGAAAGTCGATGCCGCGATCTTTTTGGGTTTGTTCATCTATAACAGAAATGTATATATCAGCGTAAGCATCACGGATATCCTGAATTACATTTTTGAGTAATAGATCACCTTGTTCCTGGATCTCCACCTGCTTAAAATCGTCAGCATCACTTACTCTGTTTTTTCCGTTTTTGTTCTTTTGAGCTTTAGCCATTCTATAATTGTAAAGGTTTTTGGCAAAGACTAAATTAATGATTTAAAAATAGATTTAATCTTTATCGGTGACCTATAGCAAACAGGCAAAAATCAAATGGTTAACTCTTAAAAGCGTTTCTAAGCTGTATCTTGCAGTATAATAAATTAATGCCCATATGTCAAAAGTCAAAGTCCAACATTATGTACCGCAATTCTATTTGAACTATTTTTGTAATGAACAGGAACGGCTTTGGGTTTTTGATAAACAGGAAAATAAATCATTTACGACTAATCCTAAGAATGTGGGCGCGGAAGGGTATTTCTATGATTTGAATCAGAAAAACCCGAACCAGCAGGAACAATTTCTGGAAAACCTGTTTGCAGAATTTGAGGCCAATTTTGCAGTGCTTTTTAGCGAATTTATAGCAGGTGTTAATTCCGGTGAAATAACAGTATTGGACCAAACTACAAAAAGTGTGTTATCCAAGTATCTCACCATTCAGATACTCAGAACCAATGAAACCAGAGAGCACCAATTTCAACTTATCAAAACCTTAAAGCAAAGTATTATCGATAAAGGCTGGGGGGATCAGATTGATTTTTCAAAATTTGGATTAGATGAAAGTCAAATTGATAGAAAGGATGGCCATATCCATAATGTACTAATGAATATCCCGGCACGGGATGCTCTTGATGAGGCACTAAGTAACCACATTTGGCTGGTATTTAAAAATAAGACCGGCATGCCTTTATACACCTCTGATCATCCGGTAGTCAAAAATCCTAATATTTGGGACCCTGTAAGATCTATGAGCGGTTATAATTCGGAGGGCATTGAACTGGCGTTTCCGCTCACCCCGGATATTATATTTTCGATTGGTGAAAGAACCTTTTTTAAAAATGCCGAGGCAGCCGAAAATTTAGTACTGGATATCACGGATGAGCAAAATATCATCTATTTCAACTCACTCCAAGTTACTAATTCTTATCGGCAGGTGTATTCAAAAACGGATAATTTCGATCTTCCCAAGGAGATGGCAAACACACATCCTGATTTGCGCGACCCAAAAAGAAAACGGGTTGATTCAGCTTAGTTGAGACTTATTAAGTCCTTTATAGCATTAAAAATCAATATATTATTTTATTAAAGGCAGTGTATTAATGGTTATTGTGAAAAATAGTATTTAGCTTTATATAACCTTACTTAATTCACAATTGTCATGAATAAAGCCTATTCAAACGAGCGCCACTATCTGGGTATTTCAGTTGCGTTTTTGTTTCTTTTATTTTTCAATGTTAACCTTTGCCGTGCACAAATCTATGCCAGTTCTCTGGATAAAATTCCTGCCGGATGGAATGGACCGGTATTTACCTTAAGCCATAATTATCCCATAGCTGTTCCAAACGATCATTACCCGTGGCTCGCATACGATTTTAAAACGCAGCCGAAGCAGTATATGAAGGCTGTACTATCTTATTTTATCGAAGGCAACAATGAAACAAATTGGGTAGTTCAGAACAACAGGGTACGGACTTGGTACCATGCCCCATCAATGGCGTGGCAACCCGCGAACAGACCTTTTGGACGTGAGTTTATTCACGGACTAACCCGCGAAAGAAATTCGGCAGCAAAAGAACTTTGGCCGACACAAACCAAAACGATCCAAAACTGGGCAGTTGGATTTTACAACGCACCGGGGGCTTATACTTTCGGACGCGTTTGGGCTGATACATTACAACCTGATGTAAAAAAAGGCATCTTTCCTGAAGCTGCTATGTCCGGAAAACTTTTGTTCACTGCCGCGACGGAACAGGATGCGCCATATTTAAAAAATGCACTTGAATGGGATGCTAATATCAATGAAGATGTAAGCAGTACAATAAGAAAACCTCAAAAAGTACATTTGCTGCAACTGGACATAGCTGTAAAGGATAGCCGTTCGACTGAAACCTGTTGGGTTTTCGGCATCTTTGCTTACAATTACGACGCTCCAGGAAATACCGTTTGGGAAAAAATGGTTCCTGTTGGCCTTATGTGGGGTAATGATCCCGGTAATTTTACGGGAAGTAACATCAAAGAGAGCTGGATCAATCCCGATTTTCTCACCTTATTTAAATTCCCCGACGGCACCACCATGCATATAGGGTACAAAGGCCGCCTAAACGGCCCGGTTGATAATAAAATCTCCTCTTGCATATCTTGTCACTCCACCGCGCAATCGCCGCAGTTTGCCCGTTTAACCCCAGACGTGTCAAAACCGGCAGACCTTGCGCTATTCTTTAGAAATATAAAATGTGATGTGCCATTTAGTACAGATAACAATAGTACTTCGCTTGATTATTCGCTGCAATTATCCGGCGGTATTGCGGCAGCAAAACTTAACGGACAAAGGCATCTTGAGTTTGCTAAGAGCACTGGCGACAAACAAGCCGACTTTGTATTTACCAGTATGGATGACCCCAATGTCGCACCGGATGAGCCAAAAGAAGAAGGTTCCTCTACGCATTGGTGGTATTGGATCATTGGCGGCATTATCTTGATATTAATTATAAGAGCGTTTAATAACACCAAAGAAACTACCAAATAGCTAAACCAATCATTATGTCAGTAAACATTTTAAAAGCGGAAAGAGATGCAATAGCCTTTTTAGGGCTTATGAGCAATATGTATACGAAGTTTGATACACAGGTAAACGGGCCGGATGGTCAGCCGACCCATACCAATGGCCTCAATATCCATGCGCTGATCATAGATAATGCCACAGGTAAGGTTTTGGGGTTACAGCATAATTCCATTCATCATTCTAATAACCCTTTACTGCATGCGGAACAACTCACTCTTAAGGAAGCTGTAGAGAAAAAGAACCAGCTATCGCCAAGAGATCCGGCAACTACGTCTGTTGAAGAATATTACCGCAACCTACTTTTTAACGATGCGCAATCTTATGATGCACTGAACGCCGGCGCAACCATTTACACCACGCTGGAACCATGCCCGTTTTGTACCAGCGCTTTATTAGTTAGCCGTATGAAACGTATCGTGTTTATCACGCCGGATTCGACCTACGGTAATAGTTTCTATTCTCTATGGACTACTTATTATAAAAAGTATGATTGCCATTACGAACAATTTGCACTGGAAAAAACTAATAGCCCGTTAATTGCTAAAGTACAGGGCTTTTTGTCGGGTATAACTGCAAAGATCAAACTAATGGGAAGTATTCCTGGAACTTTATATTTTGACACATTAAGTGATGATTTAAAAGCGATAAGTGAATACTTTCAAGCGACCACGGAAGCGGACCTGATAACGACAGGTCAGGATCTTTCTAAAAACAGCATATTGCTAAATGAATTAAAGGCCGTAGTTTATCCGTAAGGCCCAAATGATAGTTATTTAGCTATATAATACAAATTATACCACCGCAACAGGTATGATATTTAAAGGATGCTCATAAAAGGAATCGAATTTTGTTTGGCATCGCCTGAAATCTTTGGGAGTTTTATCTGACCGCATGTTAATTTAAAAAACAAATAAGCCGCAATCATCGGTAAGGATTTCTTGATTAATTGCCATCATCATATTAATGGTTCTAATTCAAATTAATTAAAACGCCCCCTGTTTACACCGCTGAATAAAAGTCAACAATGTAAACAGGGGGCGCTATGGGCTCCGCATCGCGGAGCCGCCGGGCAATTTCAGAAATCCTTAATTCATACTATCTAATCAAGTATAAAATGATTGCCCCTATTATGATTAAAGTAGCTATAATATTTAGCACTCGTTCAAAAGTGGTAGTGATCAAGCTTCTACCATAAGATTTAAAATATTGCACTCCTCCAATTCCACGGCGGTTAAACCTGCGTTTACCTATAATGTAACGAAGTAGTAAGCCGATAGCTAACAATACAATGGCGTAAATGGTTATGCGATCGGGATATGCTATTAACGTTTTCATAATGATGATTTAAGTAACATAGGGGCTTTCGCCCCTATGTTTAGTTGAGTACTAATTGGGTTTCACCTGTTTTTTCAAATTCTTTACAAAGCTGAAAAGCGGTTTGTGTTTTGGTAAAACCGTTACCAAATAATATGGTTTTCAATTTTACTTCTTCATTTTTGTATTGCTTCACGTTTTGCATATACCCGCTGATGGCGTTGTAAGCACCAAACAACGTTCCCCGTGTGGTGTCCATTTGTTGGGTGGGGTGGCTAAACGCAAATTCACAAACCTTTTCCACGGTGTTTAAAAACTGGCTGCTGTACTCGTCAATGTTTTCATCCAGTACATTTTGCAATACCTCTTTGCTTGGTGCCATCGCTTGTTGCACTAACTTTAGCACCTGTTTATCTGTTATACGGATATGCGCCCAGCGGTTAAATATTCCGTTTAATTGTTCGCTCATGCTATTGGATATACCCATGACTTTATGCGCTTGTTTTAAACGCTCCTGTGCGCTTTGCGTGTGGCGTATCTTCACGCTGTTCGTCATGTTGCCTAAAGCAGCGTGTAAGGTATTGTTGCACACGATACGGGTGGGTGTAAACGCTGCGGTAATACTGCCGTAACCATCGTGGGAGGTCGTTAAAAAAAGATACTTTTCGATCAGGTCGTCATTGCCTACACGGATATACCCCGGCAATTTAGCGGTAATAAATATCCGCTCACCGTTGCCTAACGCCCCACAGGTTTCATATAGTACCCCATCACCACCGCCGACAATGGCGTCAAAAAAACTGAACGCCTCCCGGTTTTGGATGACCTCGTAATCATTACCAACTACACCTAATACCTGCTCGGTGTCTGCCCTGACTGTAGCAAAATAGTTGGGCACTTCAATATCGGGTATTGCCTCGTCATTGTTCCAAAGATGGTTATTGGTGTCGTGGGTAAATAAGGGACGTTTTTCTACAATATAATCCAGCCGCGCAAATTGTATCGCTTCGCTACTGGTCGGGTAACGGTCAATAATTTGCCCTAAATTATGCCAAGCTTTTTCCTTTACGCTCATAAAGCTGTGTTTACCTGTTTTCTCGTTGAAATTTATTTGATGTGCCATGATGTTAATTTTTAGATGATGTGGTATTCATTTTTATTATTTCTGTTTGCAGCACCTGTAAATTTTCGGTATCAGTTAAATACAATATGGTATCTTCCTGAAATTCCTGTATCGCTTCATGTATGTGCTTGTGCTTGGTTTTGATGGTGCATTTCACCAATAGAAAAATCTGGTCTTCCATAGCTTTAATTTTGATAGAGGTTAAAAAACTCGGTTAGTTCCTGCTGAAACCTTGCGGGGTTTTCTTTTGCCAATTGTTCTGCGTAGCCCTCCCAAAATATTTGGTCGGTGAACTCTATAAATTGCTCGTACATCTTAATTCCTGTTTTTGTAAAACCATAAAAAAATGCTCCCGACAATAAGCCGGGAGCATAGTTAATTAGCCCTGTTGCGGGAATACAATGTTTGCTTCTATCTCGCCTAATTTCTCATGGCAGGCATCAAAAATGAATTGCGTAACCATTCGGATAAGATTTGGCGTATTGGTGATAAACTCCCGGCCTTTATCATCTTTGATAATCAACTTGCAACCCTGATACGGGTTGCTTTCCAACTCGTCGTTTTCTTCCACCAGCTTCACTTCAAAATCTTCCAATGTTTTGATGCGACCGATCAATGCCAAACGCTGGATGGTTAGGCGGTGCAGGTTACCCACCGATTTTAGGGTCTGCTCCAAATTTAAAGCAGGTTTGATATATTTAATTTCTGCCTTTTGCGCTTCCCCGGCTATTGGCTGCTCTTGTTGTCCGGGTGCAGCGTTAGCGGGTTGGTTATCCACTGCAACGGTATCACCTGCCTTTGTTTCGCCGGCTTCGGTTGCCTCAATTTTCGCAGCTTCGGTGGGTTTTTCATCTTTTGCGGGTTCATCTTGTTTGGCTTCCTTTCCTGTTAAGTTTGGACGGTTTTCTGTCCTTGGTGCATTGATGTTTTTTGCGTTTGTACCTTGTACCTGCTTTGCATTTTTTTCTGCTGTTTTCATTTTGTTAAGCATTAAAGAGTTAAAAAATTTGTTCGTTAATTCTTCTCTTTCGCCCCTTTCCCGTAAAAGCTTTTTCCAAAAGAAAAAGGAGAAAAAGAAAGCAAATGCCCGGGCACGTCACGCAGCAAAAAGGAAACGGAATAATTGGAGGGGACCCTTTGGGGAGGCAGCCGTTTATGCCGTAGTCTTTTTGCATACTATTGGCAATCATCAGGCAACAGTGCCCAATTTAGCATCCTTTTTCTCCTTCTTTTGGAAACAGTAATCCCTAAAAAAATCTGTTACCAGTGTTTCGCAAGTGCGAAGGCATTCAGGGTTATCAGCCTAATGACTATGCTTTTGCGCTATTAGCAGCGCCTGTTTTGAACGCAGGTGAAAATCAGGCGCGCCCATTAGGGACAGGAACGGCATCCTGCACCGCAGATACAGAGTGGGTTTGGTAGCATCTAATCCAGATCAATATATCAAGAACATTCAAACACATTTCGCTTCTATTTACCGGCTGATCGAGCAGTTCGACATCAATGATGACGATGTTTTGCGCTATCATACCATTGCTTTTGAAAAAGAATTTGAAGAAAAGGCGAAGAAATTCATCAAGAAAAAATAAGCAAACTAATCAATGCAGGAAAAAAAGATGAAGCTAAATTCGTTATTGAACAATATACCAAGTCGCTCTTACAATCTTTCCAGCTATTTCAGGCAATAAAAGACAATACGGCCAAAGAACCTATTCTGGATAACCTGTTTATGATCGGGAAGGTCGGGCCATACTATCCAGCGATGATGAAGGTGTTAAAGGAGCAGCCGACAGAATTCAACCGGCTTTTAAAAGCGTTAACCAGATTCACATTTAAAGCAAGCATGTCTAATTTACGTAGCAGTGGTGACAGCTATCTCCATACGGATCTACGTAACGGTCATGATCTCATTCATAAAATTGTTCTCTTCTCTGATGATAATTGGTGGGACATCAATCGGCGGGTAAAAGCATCGTTAGCTTATACCAATTATTACGACTGGCTAAATAAGAATTTGGTCAAGTACATCCTCTTTTCCTATGAAAATCACCGTCGTGAAAAGCGGGGCTTCCCTTTGCTGAGCCGCGCAGATTATGAATCGGACGACAGTAGGAAAAAACTAAATATCGAACACATAACGGCGAAAAAAGCGAAAGGAATGGTGTTCGATGAAGATTTTAAACAAAATTATTTGAACAATATCGGTAACTTGGTCATCGACAGCACCTCGTCCAATTCCAGTAAAAACAACTCCGCTACGGTTGATAAAATCGAGCATTTTCAACGGGCACCGATCATGTCTCAAAACGAAATTGACCAGCAGCATATCGATTGGAGTGACTTAGATTCCATCAAGAATTTCATCGATGAGCGTGCAGCGCTACTCCGTAAGTTTATTGTCAATGAAATTCTGAAAGAGGGTAACAAAATAGATTATTACCTGCCACCAACACTTCTGCAAACTGACCCCATAAACTAAAAAACGATGAATATCATTCCATTCAAAGGCAAAAACGAGTCTTTACATAATAAGCTGAATTACCTGTATAACACGGGAAAGACTTATATCATGGATAACCATATGGCTGCCGGTTGGTGCTGGCTGCAAAAGGTTGACTTAAATGAGCGATACAATTTATTCCACATCGACCGCCACTATGATCTGATGGCGAGCCAGGTGGATGACTGGGTGGCACGGCTCAATGATATCGGCTTCAATTATAAAGATTCCACGATGGAGGAGTTACAGGCAGTCTTGTTCACGCGGCCGGATAATCCTTCAGGAGGTTCCTTTCCATTATTCCGGTGGGATAATTATATAACCATATTGGATAAACTTTATCCGTCGTTATGGTTCTCGCAAACTTTTGTAACCCATAAAGACGGTGATATTCCCGATGGGTATGAGCTTGACGAGCCCGGTTTTGAGCATTTGCCAACGGATCTGGGCTATTGGCTGGAAAACAAAAACCACAAAAGTGTACTGAACCTGGATATCGATTACTTCTTTATTAAGTACAATAAAAAATATGTGCAGTTATTTACGGATGATTTCATTAAAGTAATCGCTAAAGAAATACGTTCAGCCTGGAGTAATATCGAAGTATTTACCATTGCATTAAGTCCTGAATGTTGTGGTGGCTGGGATAACGCTGTCCGGGTTGCTAATCTGATCACGGACGAATTGGATATCGAATGGGAACTTATCTAAGTAAAAGGGAATGCGAATAAGTCAGAGCTGGCAGGAATTTACGCCGCGCGGAACACCATCCCATCGCGAACCTATTGAAAGTTATTTGATCCGTATACGGTTAAATGAGGCGTACAACCATATACCCGATGAAGTATTTGAACAATGGATATATCCCCTTCATGATGATGAACAAACTTTACAGAATTATGCCTGGCTTGATTATGCGCGATTAACATTTAAAATCATCACCTGGGATTATAAACAATTGGACAGTCTGCATTTAGTTCCCAGGTTTGAGCATATGAAAAATGACTTTGATAGCGAATTTGCAGCATTGCCACCATCGGAAGCGCCTTATTGGCGCGTTAACGGCACTTGGCGGGTTCCGCCTATAGTTGTCGAAGTTGACACGCTAACCGGGCCTTACCCGGAAATAGCTCACTTGCAGCCTCCATATCAATTGGTAGAAGGCCATTCCAGGTTACATAACCTGCTAATATGCCATCATCAAAATTTATACATGGCCGCCGGACATAAGGTTTATTTAATGCGTGGCGAAAAAATAATCTAAGCGACAATATATGGAACTTCCTGATCATCAAGGCTTATCAGTTAACCAGCTTACCAACCACTAATGACTATCGCCAGCAACAATGAATTTGAATTTCTGGTAGGATAACGCATGCTTAGTCATCGTTAGCAGCGCTATTCGTATTGTACCAATACATTTCCTTTAATACATTCGATTCTTCTTCGATCCATTGATCATTGTCAATCAGGTGCTGGATCAGTGTTTGTTGTAAAGGCGAATAATCTGCTATTTTTAATCCGGAAAACGTCTTCTGGTAATTCCAGCGGCTTTTGTGTTCAAATGAATCGCTCGGCAGGTAAAGATGTGGAAGGGCGGGTGTTAACAGCTGAATATCTGAACCTCGTTCCCGTAGTTTCAGTTTGATACGTTGATAGATCTTCAAACCGTCGGAATCCCAGTCGCAGCTATAATAAATCGGGTATTTTAACTCCTGTTCATCAATGTCATCAATCATCGCCACATTATTACCGCCAACGTGCCATAATTTCACTTGTAAGTCTTTGGCATTCCAGGGCTGCTTCAAAAAAGATTTATTTTCACAGAGAATAACGGCCTTCGGGTTGGTAAAGTCCACCACCAAACGGTATTGCAGATCTTTTGCACTTTGCGGAAACTCAGCTATACCCAGGATTTGCAGCACAGCATTCCGAACGCTATGCCTTAGCTTCAAATATTTTGATCCGCCATATTCAAAAACCTTCGCTGAAAAATCCTCAATATTGGATAGCCTGCCTGCCAGTTCGTGACGGCTTTCATAAACCATCATTAGCGTACGGATATCTTCTTCGGTGAAGTTTTTCCGCGCATCGGGGGATATGCCTGCTTGTTCCAGAAAAGCATAGTAATGAAGATACTGGTCTTTAAAGTTGGCTTCAAAGTAGGCCTCAAAACCATCAAGCGCCACTAAAACCTTATTGTTTCCCTTTTTCTGTCCGATCAAACCAGACTGCGTTAACAAATATTTAATAAAATCGTCAGCTTGAATTTTAGCAGACGTTTTTTGATGAATGTAAAGGTCATACAAGGCCTTTAAAACCGGCCATTCGATCTCCTTGCTATTCCGTTTCTTCAAAGATTTCATGAATGTTAGCGGTTATTTCTCCTTTATTAAAAATGGCTAATGGCGGCACATAGCTCAACCCATCAGATTCTTTATTATCGTGCATAATATAAATGTATTGACCCTCACTGCTGATATCCCCAGCAGTTTCGATGGACATCGTAACCAACTGATACTTTTCTTTTTTTGCCAGTGCATGCAGCATCTCGTAATTGCTGCCCAAGCCCTCTGCTTCATCGATCGGCATGATCTTGATGCCCGGCCGTTCGCCATCCTCAATCAAAGATAAACGGGCCAGGCACAATAATGCATTGGCGGTATAAGTTTGTCCATTGCTGCCCGCATTGCTTTGGCCGTCCTCCAATTTAATATCAAAGATCAGGTCAAAATAGGCCCTGGGGTCTAGTAAGTCTTTATACCCGGCGTCCTTCTTACCGCCCGCATCCCGGAAAACGGCTACCATGATCTGATCGATATCCTCGCGTTGCGTAGGGGCGAATAAACCGGTGTTCTGCGCCTCGCTATTCAATCTTTTACGGAACACTTTCATCCAGTCATCGGGAAAATCAGTAATCGGTTTTGTGATGAGTGTGGCATGACTGCCACCGGTTATCGCCCGGTCTTTGTGGCGCAGGTAGTTACCGATCTGCTGCACTTTGGTGAGATAACCATTGTAGGTACTTTCCACTTCGTTAAAAACGCGGTGCAGGATCTCAATTTTCCTGGAGCCGATGCGTTGCAGATCGCGTGCAAGTTCGGTCAGCCGCTTTTCGATCTGCTCGCCGATCAGGTCTTCCCTGATATCGTAGGTTTGAAATACTGTGGGCAGTAATTTATGGGCGAGTATACCTACAGAGTAAGTTGCCAGTATCGTCTTATCCTCAATGCCTGCTGCTGCCGTATCATAAGCGATTGTAAAACGGCTCTCCGCGTGATTACTTTCGGTATCGTCGGGCTCTTTCGATACATTGGTCAAATCTATCTCGGCATCAAAGTCACGTTTAATATCTCTTAAAAAATCAAGCTTAGCTTGTTGCAGATTCCGGTGTGCCGATGCCAGTAAAAGTTGCATATCGCCCAAAGCTTTTTCGGACCGGACAAACGCCTTCTCCGCCTCCATACTCATTTCATATAGCTTGTCCGCAGAAGGGGGGATTTTAAACAAGGCCGATTCTTCTTGCTGTATGCCTGGGACGGTAATACTTTGTTGCTCTCGCAAGGTCTCCAGCTCATTTTCAAAGGTGAGCAACTTATTTTCTTTATCGCTGATCAACGTGTCAAAATCGGTACCACCATATTGCCTTTTAACCGCTTGCTCGATACCCGAGATCTGCCCCATTAACATTTTGCCCTGCGACTGGCTGGCCATCCAGCTTTCGAAACCACTTTCATAAACGGCCAGTTTTTCCTCATGATCAGCGAGCAGGCTTTCCTTCGCATCATACGCCTGGAGGTACTTATGGAATTCGGAGCCGGTTAGTTCACCAATCTCATCAATGGTTTCGAACAAGTCTGTTTGGTGATCCCGATATAAACGTATTGCCAATGCCAGGCCCGGATAACCTTCCAGTTGTTTTTTTAGTGACCGGAATTGTTGGATGCTCTGTTGCGTAGCCGCTATTTCTTCTCGAAGGGTGGCCAGTGGCTTTAGGCTAGCAGCTACCTCGCTAAGCGGAACATCCAAATACCGGACCTTGACCAGGTCGATATACTCATAGATACCCGAAAGCGCTAACCAAAAACCACCTCCAGGAGTGTTTACCATGACAGGCTCTTTAAATAGGTCTTCCGGGAATGGCAAGTATCGGCCAGCCGGATATTCCGGTTCCGTCCTATCCAGCGCCTGAAAATGGATTAGCATACTTTCCTGTTCATGGGATAGTGGAAAAGATAAATTCGCCATTGCCCAGCCTGCAAGCGAGTTGGGGTTTTGAATGTCCGAAAATGTTAACTGGGTTTCAAGTAGCGTTTTAGTAGCCGTTAATGTATTGAGTTTGTCCGCGCTAAGTTCAGCCGCATCGTCCGGATCCGTGAACCAGAGCGACTTTTCAAATTCAGCGGTCAATCTATGTTCGTCGAGAAAGGCCATGAACTTATCCAAGACATCTTTGTTCTCTACTTTAGCGCGTTCTTGTTTATACCAGCCATTGAGCGCCGGAAGATCCTGGTCACATTGTATCAACCACTGCTCCACTTTATCAATCATTGCTTTGTTTTTATTGCTTTGGTCAAGCAATACTTTAGCGGAATCAGCTTGTGTTTTAAAAATGACTGTATCGCTGCCCGACCGACCTAACTTCCGGTTCAACTCGGTCAACTGGTTATGTTGGGCTCGCAAATCGGTGACTGCGGTCTTGAGGATCCGTTGCTGGATCAGTATCCTTTGTATGGTTGCGGAGGTGTGCACCTGCTGGGCGGTAGCTTTTTCGATCAATAGCCGCTGCTGGTTGACGTGCCAAAAACTTGCTGTGTCCCGCCGGAATTCATCCCTGGTTTTTTGAAAAGCCTTGAATGCTTCAGATACGGTAACAATAGCCTTTTCTTTATCCCTGATCTGATCGATCTCCTCCTGCAAACGTTGGTGCTGCTGAGCATCCATGCTGATGCTTTGCACCTCTTCATGGTACTTGTCGATCAACCGCTTATGATCATCCTCCCCAAACAGGAAAGTTTTCAAGGCATCCGAGTTGTTATAAAAGCCTTTTCCCCTCGAAAATGAACGAATAATACCTGCATAGCCACTCAAACGCTGCCGACTTTGACTCAGGTCAACCGCCAATATCCCATTGTCAAAAAGTAATTGGTGATACCTTTTTTGCGTCAGCGTTTTTAAGTAACCCCTTTCTAAAAATGATTGCTCCAGCCGATCTAATGGTTCGATCTGTTCATTGACCAATAGATCGCGGTAACGTACAGGTTGATCCATTGAAGTCAAGGTCTTATCGAAGTCATAACCCGCCTGGACAATAAAAAACTGCATCTGGCTATTTGAGGTTTCCAGGTAACCGCCTAAAGTGAGGTATTTGCGCGGCCCTGTTTCTATATTCAACAATAGATATCCCCGGCCATACTTATCACCATCGCCTTTAAGGGCCAGGCCGCTGGTGTCCCTGGCTTTGACTCCTTCCGTTCCTGACCGGAATACGCTTGATCCCACCAATAATAATTGTATAAAGTCGGCTATGAGGCTTTTACCGCTGCCGCTTTCACCGCTAAAGTCCGTGCGGAATTTATGGAACCGGTAATCGCAGTTAAAGTGCTGGCGAATATTGAGCGTCGAAAGACTGTATATTCTCGGGTAATTCTCAACCATGTCCGTTCGGTTTTAGCAATTCATCGATTTGTCCGATCTGGGGATAATACATCCTTCGCAGCCGCTCGAACGAAGGCTGATAGGTAAAACTGTCCGGGTCGTCTTTGTCCCGGGAGATCCAGCCCAGCTGGTCAAACTCAGAAAAAGCTTTCTGAACCAGATTGGTCAGTTTGTCTTCGGTAAAGTCAGTCCCCGCTTCTGTACCCAAAGAAGATACGACACGTTGTAATTTGACGACCAGCTCATCGTACTCCTGATAAAGCAGGCTGATGAAATCGGATATCCTGCTTAATTCAATATTCCCATCCAGCTTAAATATCTTAAAGAACAACAAACCGATCAGGATATATTCTGCTTTCATATACAACCTATACTGAGGATCAGTAGGCACCTTACCCCGTGAGCCTTCCTGGAAGTCGATATAATAATAAGTATTCCATTCTTCCCCCTGTCGTTGCAACAGCATCTCGAAATAATCGGCATAATATGCTTGCAAACTATCATAATGCTTTTCCAGGAACCGGTATAATGACGTAGGTTTAGGATGATCCCGCTGGATGTGCGTACCGGACTTCAGCACATAATCAAGCCGGGCAAAAACGGATCTCGCCATTTTATCTTCCAGGAACGCATAGCGTCCCACTATGGCTTCTTGCTTATCGTCATGTTCCATAAAGAAAGGTTAGGGTATAGTGGTTCACGATATTCATTTTCATCGACCGCCACCTGGTACAGGCGACGGTCACTGCATTGTTTGATCAGTTTTTGAGCGGTTTTGACAGCGATATTCAAGTTTCCATTCTCCCCAGCCAATACCTGAAAGAAAAATGGCGAAAAGTCCAATTTTCCGGTACTGGTGATCACATCAATAGCCGTATTTACCCAGCCCTGCACTTTAGATTTGAGTTGCAAACGTGTGTTACTTTGCTCCAGCATGGTTTGTGTACGGGCTATATCCACCGTCCTCACTTTTGGCGCAATGGGTGCTTTCCTCGCAAAATCTCTCAACTGAACAATTCCGAACCTCGGTATGGACTCCGCCACCCGCATTTGAAAGAGTTCGATATCATCGGGAAATACCAAACGCTTCGGCTGGTTCTCTTTCCGGACATAGCGGGTCTGATCCAGTAGATGATGAATAAACTTATCTGTCTTCCTGTCAAACTCGCGTTGGTTAAATTCAAAAATGAACTCCCTGATCCGGGGCTTAATTTTATCAATGCGGATGCTCACCTGATCCAAATGATTCCGTACATCCTGATTGTATTGAAGCACCTGATTGATCGCCGCTAAAAGCGGATAGTTTTCTGGCCTTTTCAACATATCTTGTAACAAATCATCGATATCATAAGTAAAGTGAAAACCCGTAGCCAGTTCATGCGCATGCTGCTTGATCTTTTCCAATCCAACACTAATGGTCTCGATCAATTGAAGAATGTCCGTTTGAGGTTGTTTGATCTGTTTTCGAAACTCATCAACGGCTTCGCTTACCTGTTGATCCAATATTTCTACCTGCGTTGCGAGTTCCAGGCTACGCGAGTTGAAATGATCGTCGATCCAGATCATCAGTTCCGGCGGTTCTTTAGCCAAGCTGTTTTGCAAAGTCTCCAACAGCCCCTTGAATAGCCTTTCTATTTTCGCCGGGTGATAACTTTCAGAAAGCCGCTTGTGTATTTTCAGGCAAAACTCTTCACCATATTTTTTGAACCCATAAACTTTACGTTTGCGGTCGCGCCAAAGGAAAAAGTCTTGCAGCCTTAGTATAATCTGGTTATTTCGTTCATATTCGACGCGCTGTCCCGACTTACCCAAATCAACATAAACCCGGTTAATAATCACCAATATCTGATCTTCAGTAAATTCCTGCTTGGGATAAGACTGGAATAAAGCTAGCAATACCAGGCCATCCTCTTTGTTGGGGATGAGTTGATGATATCGTGGCTTGGCTTCAAAATAGAGATCTATATCGTTCATTGGCGAATAAGTACCTAGGTCAGGATATAAATATACTGTTATACCAAATAGTAGTGAAATCTATATTTTTAATATTTAAAAGGCCTAGTAATTGGTGGAATAGCCATAGACTAAATCATATCATAAACAAGCTATTTTACCATTAAAAAGGCATTGGCACTCCTTTTGAGAATATTGGTACAGTTTTGGTGGTGAATTTTCGTCCTAATTATATATCATAACCGTTATGAAAAATAAGGAGGAAACCAAAAAGCGTTTAATCAATGCTGTAGGCGAAATATTAAAGAACGAGGGGTACAGTGCACTCGGCGTAAATAATATTGCCAGAAAATCTGGTGTAAATAAAGGATTGATCTACCGTTACTTCGGAAAGTTAGATTACCTGGTCGAAACTTATGTTGTAGAAAATGATTATTGGCTGGAATTTTTCAAACAGACAAATCAATTGGTGCAGGAAAGCCAGCCGGAGAGCTTACAGGTATTAATCAGCCAGATCCTTCAAAACCAGTTTAAATTCTTCCTTTCAGAACCAGATATGCAGCGTTTGATCCATTGGGAGCTTTCAGGTGAAAGCCCTTTAATGACGAGTATCCATAATGCCCGTGAAACTAACGGCCAGAAAATTCTGGAGATGACAGATAATCATTTTGAAAATAAAAAAGTAAATTTCAGAGCCGTAGCGGCTTTATTGGTCGGCGGCATTTATTATACGATCTTACACAGCCGTTTTAATGGGGGGATGTTTTGCGATATCGATGTCAGTTCTACCTATGGGCAAAACGAAATATTAAAAGCTATAGAGCAGACCGTGGGATGGGCTTTTGAGGAATCAAAAGCGACCTAACTTAAGAATTATCCAAAATCTCAATTGCGATAAATTCAAATTCCTATCTAATAAGCCATTCAGTTATTGAGCGGGAAGAGTTATATCCTTACATATTTCCTGTAATAAATCGCACGGGTTGATATTTATTGATAGCGCAATTTTGTAAAGTTCTTCAACAGTGAGTTTAGTTGTAGAGTTATTCGATAACTGAGTTATCCGAGATTTACTAATTCCAGTTCTTCTTGAAATTTCCGCTTTATTAACAGAACGTTTTGATAAAAATAAACCCAAGTCTGTCATTAGTTTCTAAATACTTTACACTTATTTAGAATTAATGTACGTCTGTTTAAATAAATGAAATAAATTTTATGAAATTAGATAGAATTTCTATATACTTGTTTAGAAATTAAAAACATTTTTTACTTTTTTAGGAAGAAAAAGGTAGTTGTAGATACATCTTTGAAGAATCGTCAGCAATTACCGAACGGCTTTAGCATATTGGGTAACGGGGAGATCAGTATTGTACTTATATAAATATATCCCTTCGTATTCCTGCCAGTTCTCCTGAAATATAGCCATAAGAAATGTATTAATTCAGGCTTGTATTATGGAAACACAAAAGTCAAAATCCAATTCTCCCAATTTCAATACCCTAACCGGGATAATGGAACGGTTCTATCGTGTACCCTATGAACAGTTTCAAAGGGAATTAAACGATTGGTTCACCGTTAACCTGCGGGAAAAAGGAATGGATTTGAAGACCCTGCAACAAAATGGCTTTCCCGGCCTGCCCAACTTAATCAGTGCAATCTATCATCGTGCAGAGGTACTAAACACCTTGTCGGAAAATCAAATCAAAACAGATCATGAAGACAAGTAAATCAAGTATCTGGCTACTGGTCATTTGTCCTCCCGAATGACCAGGGGTAATGGCAGCCCGGTGTCAGTTAATAGTTAATATTGACCGGGTTGCTATTATATAGTCCCTTCCTGTTCCATTTATTTAAAAGTAAACGCTCATGAAAAAAATAACGATTTATATCGTCCTGGCTTTGCTATGCCTGAATTTCCGGGTAGCCGCACAGCAACCCAACCCGGCGATCCCGCTTCATATCGGTGATCCGTTGCCGGATATCATGCTCAGTAACCTGCTTTATTACAAAACCGCCACCGCGAAATTGGCTGACTTTAAAGGCAATGTCATCCTGCTGGATTTCTGGGCCACCTGGTGCAGTAACTGCATTAACGGTTTGCCGCATATGGATTCCCTGCAAAGGCAATTTGGCGGCCAGTTACAAGTTTTTCTGATCAATTGTAAAAAGACGGGTGATAACCCGGATAAGATCAATGCACTATTCAAAAAGACCGGCACCAGGCCAAACCTGCCCGTAGCCGTACAGGATACGGTGTGCAGCAGTTATTTCCGCTTTACGGCGCTGCCGCACTATGTCTGGATCAACCAACAGGGCGTGGTCGTCGCCATTACCGGCAAAAAAGAGGTAACCGAGCAGAACGTGGAGCGCCTGATCCGGTATGGCCGGATCGATCTCCCAGTAAAGACAGACAGGGTACGTTAACACAGATTTTTTAACCATTAACCTACATCCATGAAATTTAAATATTACCCTTTCCTGCTGCTCATGCCGCTCTTTTTACCGCGGATGGCTTTTGCCCAGGTTAAACTGGTCCAGGGGCAGGTCAGCACCGCCACAGGTCAGCCGCTTGCCGGGGTGACCCTGACCTTTGCTGTCAGCCGCACTTCGTCCGCTTCGGACACCGGCGGCCGTTTCAGCATCGCCATCCGGCATTCGCCCGATACGCTCCTGATCACTCATATCGGCTATCAACGCCTACGGTTACCCGTTAGTGCTGCTACGGTTTTGCCGCTCCGTATCCAAATGGAACCGCTGATCAGCGAACTCAACGAAGTGGTCGTCAGTACCGGTTACCAGGATATTCCCAAAGAAAGAGCGACCGGCTCCTTTTATAAACTGGATAACCAACTCCTGAACCAGCGGGTAAGCGGCGATATCATCAGCCGGCTCGACGGTTTGACCAGCAGCCTCCTTGTCGACAAGCGTAACCCGAACCAAAGCACGTTACAGATCCGTGGCCTCAGCACGTTGAATTATGACGCCGCTTCGCCGCTCATTGTACTGGACAATTTCCCTTATGCAGGTGACATCAGCAACATCAACCCGAATGACATTGAAAGCATAACCGTGCTGAAAGATGCCGCCGCTTGCTCGATATGGGGAGCGCGTGCGGGCAACGGTGTCATTGTCATTACCACCAAAAAAGCCAGGCTTAACCAGCCGCTTAAAGTTACCCTCAACTCGAATATCACCTTATCGCCAAAGCCCAACCTGTTCTCGGCCAACCAGCTATCCGTCGGCAGTTTTATCGGTCTGGAGAAATACCTGTTCGCGCAGGGTAACTACGCTAACTTATTCAATGACCCGGCGCACCCGCCGATATCCCAGGCGGTGGAGATCCTCCAACAGCAAAAGGATGGCACGCTTTCCCAGGCCCAGGCCGATGCGCAAATCAACCGGCTTGCGGGACAGGATGTGAGGAATGATATGACGCAATATCTATACCGCCCCGCCACGGTACAGCAATATGCGCTGAACCTGACCGGCTCCGGCAACCAAATCCGGTACCTATTGTCGGCAGGCTATGACAAAAACGGGAGTAACCTCAAAGGGAACGGCAACCAGCGGATCACGGTGCGCTCCAACAATATAATTGACCTGACCAAAAAATGGCAGCTGCAAACGGACATCATCTTTACACATACTGGCGCGACCGCTAATAGCCCCGGAGGGTATGGCAATTACAGCTTTACGGGCAATATTTCCCCTTATGCCCGGCTGGTCAATCCCGACGGCAGCCCGGCTGCTGTAGATGTATTTTACCGGGGGCAGTATACCGATACAGCAGGTCATGGTAAATTGCTGGACTGGAAATACCGGCCTTTGCAGGAGTTAGCCAACAATGACAATACGACGACTGTGAATGACCTGTTATTGAATGCGGGGACCTCCTACAAAGTGCTTCCCTGGCTCAACGCAGACCTGAAATACCAGTATCAGCAATCCTGGAACAATACGACCAATGATAATAACCTGGCTACTTTTTCCACCCGCGACCTGATCAACCGGTTCAGCCAGCTAACGTCAACCGGGGTGGCTTATATTGTCCCCAAAGGCGGCATACTGAACACGCGCGACCTGGTAAACAAGGCGCAGTCCATACGGGGACAGCTCAATATCAACAATACCTGGGGCGATCAGCATGAACTTTCCGCCATTGCCGGTGCCGAGGTCAGGGAAACCCAAAGTCATATCACTACCGGCACCCTATATGGCTATGATGCCCACACCGCCACAACCGCCGGTGTGGATTATGCTAATCCTTATCCTACGTTCGACGGCATATACGGTAACAGCTATGTTCCCTATGGAAACAGTGTGGATCAGTTAACGAACCGCTTTGTTTCGGTTTACGCCAATGCCGCTTATACCTACAACCGGAAATACACGCTGTCCGGAAGCGCCCGGCGGGATGCCTCAAATATTTTCGGCGTCAATACCAATCAGAAATGGGTGCCGTTGTGGTCTGCCGGGTTTTTATGGCGGATCGACCAGGAAGCGCTCTATAAGATCGGCTGGTTGCCGCAGCTGAACATGCGCTTAACTTACGGCGTAAGCGGCAACCTGTCTTTGACCGCTTCGGCGCTGACGAAGATCCAGTACAATGACCCGGCGCGTTCCCCGATCAATCTGCCTTCCGTGGATATCCTGTCTCCGCCGAATCCCTACCTGCGCTGGGAACAGGTCAGGACCTGGAACGCCGGGTTTGATTTCGGCACGAAAAACGGCCGCATAACCGGCTCGATAGACCTGTATCAAAAGAATTCTACCGACCTGATCAATAATGTGATCCTTGACCCGACGGTCGGGATGACCGGGGCTTTGCAAAACTCGGCGGCTATTGATTCCAAAGGCTTTGATGTGGTGCTGAATACGTTAAACCTGAACCGTGAGGTCAAATGGCGGACGATGCTTTTGCTGAATTACGTATCCTATAAAGTTTCCAAAAACCTCAACCCGCCTTCGGCGGACGGTCTGGTCAGCGACGGGAATTATATCTTCCCGGTTGTGGGCTACAATCCTTACGAAATTGTCAGCTACACCTGGGCCGGGCTCGATCCCCAGACGGGTGACCCGATGGGTTATGTGAATGGTCAGCCCAGCAAGGATTACCAGGCCATCGCCAAAAATCCGGTACAGCAGCAGGTGGTCAGCGGACCGGCCCTGCCGCCGCTGTTCGGCACGTTCAGGAATACCGTTGACTGGCATCATTTTTCTTTGGCGGTCAACATCACCTATAAGTTGGGTTATTACTTCCGGCGTCCAACGCTGAATTATACGACCTTATTTACCAATGGCACCGGGTATTCGGAATATGATCAGCGCTGGATGAAGCCCGGTGACGAAAAGTCTACCAACGTTCCGTCGCTGATCTACCCGGCTAACGCGCTGCGTGATAATTTCTATCACTATGCCGCGATCAATGTGGAGCGTGCGGACAATATCAAGCTGAATGATGTTTACCTGGGTTATGACTTCGTGCCCCGGCATCCTGTTATGGGCCTGAAATCCGTGCAGGTCTATGGTTATGCCAGCCAGTTGAACCTGCTGCTCTGGAAAGCCAACAAATCCGGCATTGACCCGGACATCCTGTACGGTGTTAAACCGCCGCTTACCTTTTCCGTAGGCCTGAAAGTTAATTTTTAACCGCTAAATTTTTTGATATGAAAGTCTTAACTGTTATTTATAAAGCGAAGAAAACCCATTACCTGTCCGTCCTGCTGCTGGTTACGGTACTGGCTATGCCAGCTTGTAAGAAATACCTGGACGCAAAACCCGACCAGAAAATAACGACGCCATCCACCATCGAAGACCTCGAAGGCATGCTGGATAACTATCCGGCCCTGAACACACATTACCCTTCGGCTTCGGAGGTGAGTGCGGATAACTTCTACCTTACGGACGCGGATTATGCCAGCCTGGTGGAACGGCAGCGGAATTTTTACCTGTGGCAAAAGTATGATGATATCGGCGGCGACTATACGGCCCCCTACAACAGCATTTTCTACGCGAACATCATGCTGGAAACCGTGGATAAACTGCCGGTCAGCGATCCGGCGAAAATAAACGAAATACGGGGAAGCGCCCTGTTTTTAAGAGGGTCTTATCATTATGCGCTGGCCCAGTTATTCGCCGCGCCCTATGATGAGCAAACGGCTGGTACTGATTTGGGCATTCCGCTGCGCCTGAAATCCGATATTGCCGACCTGCCGGTACGCTCATCAATTGCGGCTACCTATACTTCCATCATCACCGACCTGAAAGCGGCGGCTCCCTTACTGCCCGCATCACCCTTATTAAAATACCGGCCGTCCAGACCCGCTGCTTACGCGGTACTGGCCCGTGTTTACCTTGCCATGCGGAAATATGACCAGGCGGGCCTGTACGCGGATTCCTGTCTGCAATTGTATCACACGCTCATTGATTATAATATGGTCAGCGCCGGTTCAACGATCCCGTTTAAACAGTTTAATGATGAAGTGATCTATGATGCCCGGACATCGCCGCCTGCGGCCTTATCTACAGCCAGGGCCCGTGTCGATACGGTGTTGTTCCAATCCTACGCTGCCAATGACCTTCGAAAGACGGTGTTCTTTAAATCTAATGCGAATGGAAGCAAGGCTTTTAAAGGGAACTACACGGGTTTGAGCAACGCTTCGCTTTTTACAGGCTGCGCGACCGATGAAGTGTTGCTGATCCGGGCGGAAGTAGCAGTGAGGAACGGCAATGTACAACCTGCCCTGAATGATCTGAATATGCTATTGATCACCCGCTACAAATCCGGAACCTACGTACCGGCCACAACGACCAATACCGGTCAGCTGTTGACGTTGATCTTACAGGAAAGGCGGAAGGAACTTTTATACCGGACGCTGCGCTGGACCGATCTGCGGCGATTGAATAAGGAGACGGGCACCGCGCAAACCCTTTACCGTAACATCGCGGGGACAAAGTATACGCTGCAACCGGGCGGTTTACGGTATACCTTTCAGTTGGACAGGAATGCCGTTAATATCAGCGGGCTAACACAAAACCCCTGATCAATTAAGCAGCGGGTTGGGTATACCGAACCCGCTGCTTATCGCTGAATTATTCCTTCATATCAATATTGGCATCGCTCGGGCTGCCGTTTTGCTGTGAAGACCACAATGCGGATTGTTCCCCATTGAATTCACTGGTCACCGGCTGCTGACCGGTAGGTTTATTGGTTTGGAGGTATACGCCGCATACATTGGCCCCATCCCCGCAGGTCAGGTCCTGACGCACATAATTGCTGATATTCTGAATATCAGCCTGGGCATGGGAACTGGAAGTATAGCGGTAAAAATAAGTGCTGAATTTATTTGCGGTGGTAAATGCGCTTGCACTTACAGCGATAACGATGGCCGCCAGGCCTAAAAATTGTCTTTTCATGGTTGTAAACACCTTTTACATCAAAAAGTGCGAAAACTTTAAATGGATGTTAAACAATAACGCCTACTCTGTGCCAGGTTTTCGGCTTATCCTGTGCATGATCAACGACACCCGGTCGTTGGGTCAGCAATAAGGGCTTAGCGCTTTTGCTGTATCCTCCTTTCCCTGTACGTAATATATAGTCCGGTAAACGTTAACAGCAAAAAGAAGATATTGAACAAAAAATGGCTTTTCCATCCCATGTGCCTGAATACACCGCCGCAGGAACAGGGCTTTTGAGGAAAGACACCGGCTAAGGCGGCCCCGATATAAACGGTAAACAGCAGCATCAGGATACCGGCTAAAACTAATCCCGCCCTGCGGTACGCGGGATGAAAGAGTAATGCCGCCGTTAGCAATTCAATGCCGGGTAAAGTATAGATTAGTATCGTTTCGGTCCATGAAGGCAGTTGCTGGCGGTGCATCTGGCCGCTGAATTCCGTAAAATCCATGAGTTTGCTGAAAGCGGTGTAGGCAAAGAGCAGGATCAGCAGAAAAATAATGGCATCAAGCAGGACACTGGTTTTCATAAGATAGGATCGATCATCAAAAGTAGATCCCCCAGCCGGCCGGGTAAAGGTCATACGGCACGAACTGATACCTGAAAAATCACGGCTTACCGCTTTATTTTTCACCATGCGGCATGACGAACAGCTAAATATTATCCCTGGAAATAAGGCGGCTCAGGCTCTCCCGGCTCATTTCGAGGTAGGAAGCGATCATTCTTAAAGGTGCGTATTTGAATACCAGCGGGTTTTCCTTTCGCAACGCGCGGTACCGGTCTTCTGAATTCATGGCATTCAATACCGTACGCCGGAAATCGGTTCGCAATTGCCTTAACAGATAGGCCCGCATACACACTCGTGTTTCAGGGTAGCTGTTCAACAGGACATCCAGCTTTTTATAGGTCAGGGATAACAGTTCGGCGGTTTCCAGTATTTCTATATAAACGTCAGAAGGTGTTTTCAAATAACCCTGGTAGGAAAAGATGATATCTTCCGGTGCCCAGAACCTGATGGTCTGTTCATTTCCATCCCCGTCATAGAAATAACACCTGGCAAATCCGCTGCCGATATACCAAAGCCGGTTTTCTATCTGCCCTTCACCGAGAATGACCTGGTGCGGTTTATAATGCTCAGGGTGTAAAAAGGATAACAGCTCTTCTTTAAAAGGGCCGGACAGGTCGGTGAACCCGGACAAATGGTGAAGCAATTGCGCTGTGAGCATAGGCGGTCTATTAAATTAATGAAAGCAGGTTTGTCCATCAACAAGCTATGTTAACCTGTAACGGACCCGGCGATTCAAAATTAACAGTCCGATTTGGGCCAAGTGGTTACATGACTCCCAATGTTTCCTAATTGTTAAAATAAGATGAATAAATATTTCCATGTAACCGAACGCTCCAATTCGGATACTTATCTTCAACGTACTCAAACATTTACCTGTATGAAAATAGATTTTAACAAAGCGAGTTTTAAAGATTTTGAAAACATCGCCGGGCTGGATGCTTTTCAAACTGCCGCAGCATTCCAGGAATACCTGGACTTTTTAAAAAAGAACGGACATCTGAATTACCGGATCGAATCCCTGAGCCCGGTCGGCCCGGAAATGGAACTCCTGTTGCCGGGAAACAGTACCCCAAGCAAAGCCGTGTGCCTGGTTTCAAACGACTACCTCGGATTCAGCCAGCATCCGCTGATCAAAGCAGCCGTCATCGATGGGATCAGCCGCTTCGGCACCGGCTCGGGCGCTTCACCGGCCATTGGGGGCCATTTTGTTTACCATGAACTGCTGGAACAGAAAATCGCCGGGTTCTACAAAAAAACGGATGCCATTTTATATACCACCGGTTATACGGCCAACAGCGCAACGCTGCAATGTCTCCTCCACCAGGAAGATATAGCCATTGTAGACATGGCGGTCCATGCCAGCGTTTATGAAGGCTGCATCACTACGAATACCAAGCAGTTTCTGCATAACAACCTGGAGCACCTGGAACAGATCCTCGCCAAGGCTCAGCCTGCTTACCGCAATAAATTCGTGGTGGTCGACGGGGTGTACAGCCAGGATGGCGACATCGCATACCTGGACCGGATCGCGGAGCTGACTCATCATTACGGTGCATACCTGGTGGTAGACGACGCGCACGGAATCGGTGTCGTCGGTGATACCGGCAGAGGCGTGATCGAGCTGTTTAATTTGTTTGAACAGGTGGATATCATCACCGGCACCTTCAGCAAAGCGCTCGGTAATATCGGCGGCTACGTGATCGCACGGCCGGAACTGGTCAATTACCTCAAATTTCAGTCGAAACAGCACTTATTTTCCACTACGGCAACACCGGCATTACTGGGGATTGTCAAAGCCATCGAACTGATTGATGAGGAACCTGCTTGGCGTGATTGGCTATGGAAAAACATTAACTACTTGAAAAATGGATTAATCAGCCTGGGTTTCGATGTGGGCACTACAGGTTCAGCCATTATCCCCGTTAAGATCGGCGATATCCCCAAAACGTTAGAAGCCGGAAAGCTGCTGCTTAATGCAGGCGTTTATGCCAACCCCATTATGTATCCCGCCGTTTCCAAAAAGAACGCCCGTATCCGGATGAATGTTATGGCCACCCATACGCGGGAACAATTGGATAAAGTGCTGAACGCTTTTAATGATATTGACCACCATTTACATTTATCAGGAAAACTATGAAGACAATCGCTGAACGGTATCACGCGGCCCTGGAAAACCAGTTGGCCGAGGCTACCTTAAATGAATCGACCTTGACCGGGCAATACCGGGTTTCCATACTGATATGTAAGAAAGCTATGACCAAACTGAAACGCTATATATCGAGCTATTCTTTTGAAAATACGTCGGAGGAGATTTACTTCTTTAAAGAAGTAAAACCGCTTTTTTACAGCAAGTACATCTATTTCATCAATATTTACAATTTTTTAATGCAGCTACCTCCCGGCGGGGAAGAGGCCATCCGTGCCTATATTAACTTCCATCTATCGGATATGCAACGCTTTTTTGATAATAACAAGGCATTTTACCAGTATTACCGTTCCGGCAGTACCCATATGGACCACATCTACTACACCCGCGGCGGTTTCGATGTGCTGATGGAACTGGAAGATTTTGAAGAAGACGAACAGTACAGCACTTCTCATGACTATAAATTATCCAAGATCATGGCCCATGAAAAGTTCCGGGACTATCTGAACCTGGAACTGGCCCGGGTCGGTAACGAGGGCATGGTGCCCATAAACGGCCAGAAGGTATTCCCTTTTCAGCATCCCAACTGGACAGCAAGCCCTACCGATGCCATTGAACTCATTTATTCGCTGAAAGCATCCGGTTCGGTGAACAACGGCAATATAGACGTTAGTGAACTGGTCAGCATTTTCGAATTCGTTTTCCAGATGGAGATCAAGGAATCTTATCACAAGATCATCGACATAGGCCGTCGAAAGAAAGCCATACCGATATTCCTGAATAAGTTAACAGATGGCCTGCTTCGGATGCTCAATGATAAATTGAGCGCCTGAACGCGGAATCTACGTGGTTCCGCCTAATCAAAGATTTGTTTTTATGCGTACCGGCAATGTATATGGATCGGGCTAAGATTAGATACATCTTACCTTTATTTCAGTCTATATGCGTCTACCTTAAACCTTCAATCCGTCCAAATAATACAACCTGCGGTGATGTTGTGAAATAAAAAATTGCAGCCTCCGCACTTTTGTTTTGCCCTTCGGCATGGTGCCGCCGGGTTTAAATAAATGAGTATGTTAAACGCGATCTCCTGGCAGCAATATCTGACTGCCATCTTCCTCCTGAGCATTGCCTGGTATGCTTATGTCGCCCTGCGCTATTACCGCACAGAACTGGCTGCCTGGTTAAAGATTAAGCCGGCTATTCAAAGCACGGTGCCGCCGGTGGCCAATAAACAGACCGTTGTCATGGGTGCGGCTAAGCCAGAAACCGATACCGGACTTTACCCGGCAGAAGAGTTGCTTTTCGCAGCCGCCGAACTCGACGATATCAGTGATCAAACACTCCCCAAAGGGCCTGCCGACGACCTGCTGGCCGAAGCGATGGTACTGGTAGACGCCTACGGAGACAATGATAATAAAACCGAGTTCCTTTCCCTTTTTAAACTCTTACTGGACAAATACGAAGTCTTTGCCGACGAGATCAGCCTGCCCGCTGTTATCAGTTCTCTCAGAACTTTCGCGGTCGGTAAACTTCCCTTTAAAATCCAGGCCGGTGAATGGCCCTTAACATTTGCATCATGAAAAAATCAATTCAAATCCTTTGCTTCCTGCTGCTGGCAGCAGGAAGTGCAGCCGCCCAGGATGGCAACGCCGGCATTAACGAAGCGACGAGCCAGGTAAAAAGTTATTTCGCGACGGGAACCAACCTGATGTATGCTATCGGTGCTATCGTCGGGTTGGTCGGAGCAATCAAAGTTTATAAAAAATGGAACGACGGTGAAGGAGATACCGGCAAAGTGGCCTCCAGTTGGTTTGGCAGTATGATTTTCCTCGTTGTTGTCGCTACGGTCATCAAATCATTCTTTGGCATATGAGCTACCAGATCAACAAAGGCATCAACCGCCCCATTGAATTTAAAGGGCTGCGGGGGCAATATATCGGCTATTTAGGCGGAGGCCTGGTCGTTTTGCTGGTACTGTTCGCGCTCCTGTACCTGGGTGGCACGCCTGTCTACCTGTGTATGACCATCATCGTGGGTTTGGGGTGCCTGCTCTTTCATCAGGTATTTCATTTAAGTCACAAGTATGGCGAATACGGGCTGATGAAAAAAAATGCCCGGAGATATTTGCCCACTTATTTAAAATTTAAAACCAGGAGGCTGTTTTATGAAAAACGCTGAACAAGTGTTCCCGATCTACAAGGTCGAACATGATATCTTATTATCGGTGCAGGGTGAGTTAAGCATCGCTTTCGAAGTACGCCTGCCCGAACTGTTTACGCTGTCCAATGATGAATATATGGCCTTTCACCAGACCTGGGTAAAAGCCATTAAACTCCTTCCAAAGAACAGTATTTTTCATAAACAGGATTGGTTCGTGGAAACCACCTATCAGGCCACATTCGGCGACAAAACCTTTCTGAGCCATGCCAGCGAACGCTTTTTTAACGAACGTCCTTACCTCGCGCACCATTGCCATATCATCCTGACCAAAAGGCCGGACAACTACAAGCCAGTGAGCAGTGCGGCCAGCAGTTTGCTGCGCAAACGCCTGGCCCCGGCCCAGAGTACCGACGCGGAACTATTCCGTGATTTCCTGGATAGCGCGGGTCAGTTCAAACGGGTGATGGAAGACAGCGGTCTGGTGACCTTACGCCGGTTGGGCGATAACGATCTTGCCGGTACACTGGTCACGCCAGGTATTCTGGAGCAATATTGTTTCCTGCTCAGCCAGGATGATGAACCGGAACTGAAAGACATTCACCTGCACGACGAGATACGGATCGGCGATAACCGCTGCCAGCTCTATACATTGGCCGAAGCCGAAAACCTGCCGGCCCTATGCGGGCCGCGCATTACTTACGACCAGTACAGTACCGATAAAACGAAGTTCAGCACCGGTTTTGCCACCCCGGTTGGGGCACTGCTGAACTGCAACCATATTTACAACCAGTATCTATTTATTGAAGACAGTGCCAAGACCCTCAAAAAACTGGAAGCCAAAAAGCTGCGCCTGCAATCGCTCTCGGCCTACTCCCGCGAAAACGCAATCGGCCGTGATGCCACCCAGGAGTTTTTGAACGAAGCGATCAGCCAGCAACGGCTTCCGGTTAAGGCACATTTCAACATCCTGGCCTGGACGGACGATAAAGCACAATTGAAAGACGTCAAAAACAAAGTCGGCTCGGCGATGTCCCAACTGGACGCGCAGCCCAAACATGAAACGGATGGCGCCCCGCAGATCTGGTGGGCAGGACTACCCGGCAACGCGGGCAACTTCCCGATGAATGACACTTTTGACACCTTCGCCGAACAGGCGGCCTGTTTTTTTAACCTGGAAACCCATTATCGAAGCAGCCTTTCACCCTGCGGTATCCGGCTTGGCGACCGGTTGAGCGGCAGCCCGTTGCACGTTGACCTGAGTGACGAGCCGATGAAAAACGGTATCACAACCAATCGTAACAAGTTCATTTTAGGGCCATCCGGTAGCGGTAAATCTTTTTTTACCAATCATTTGCTGCGCAGCTATTATGAGCAGGACGCGCATATCGTGCTGGTGGATGTCGGCCATAGCTACGAAGGCCTTTGCGAATTTGTGGACGGCTATTATTTCACCTATAGTGAAGACAGTCCGATCAGTTTCAATCCATTTTACGTGGGTGAAGGCGACCTGCTGGATACCGAAAAACGGGAAAGCATCAAAGCCATGATCCTGGCGCTCTGGAAAAAAGAAGATGAAGGCGTGCAACGTTCCGAATATATCGCGATTTCCGATGCGCTGTTTCATTACTACCAATCTGACCCGGAGTTTGCTTGCTTCAATTCTTTCTACGAGTTTTTACAAGGACCTTTTTACCAAACCATGAAAGCGAGTAAAGTGAAAGATGAACATTTCGACATCGACAATTTGTTGTTCGTGTTGCGGCCCTATTATAAAGGCGGTGAATATGATTACCTGCTCAACGCGACGGAAAACCTCGATCTGCTACATAGGCGCTTTATTGTATTTGAACTAGATAACATCAAAGACCACCCGATCCTGTTCCCTGTGGTGACACTCATCATTATGGAAACCTTCGTGTCTAAAATGCGCAAACTATCTAAGGAAACCCGCAAGATGATCCTGATCGAAGAAGCCTGGAAAGCCATCGCCCGTGAAGGCATGGCCGAATACATTAAGTATTTGTTCAAAACGGTGAGGAAGTATTTCGGCGAAGCGCTGGTGGTTACCCAGGACATTGAAGATATCATCAGTTCGCCGGTCGTGAAGCAAGCCATTATTAATAACAGCGATTGCAAGATATTACTGGATCAGCGCAAGTACCAGAATGATTTCCCGAAAATACAGCAACTCCTGGGTATCACCGATAAAGAAACCGCGCTCATTATGAGTATGAACCGGGCCAATGATGAGCGGTATAAGTACAAGGAAGTATTCATCAGCCTGAACGGCCAGTTGTCACGGGTTTACCGCACCGAGGTGAGCCGCGAAGAATACTGGACCTATACCACAGAATCAGCTGAAAAAGCCAAAGTCAAAGCTTACAAAAAGAAATACGGCGATATCCGCAAAGCCATCGCGGTTATTGTCCGGGAAGAAGAACAAACTAAAAATAACGCAGCATGAAAACAACAATCAAACTTGGATTGGCTATTCTGCTCTTTGCAGCCTGCCAAACAAAGTCCCACGACGGCATCTATGTAAATCATACGGAAGGCCAATTTTCCATTGCCGATGATACCCTTATTATTAGAGATACTGTGATCACCAAAAAAACCGGGTATAAAAAAATAATCAGTGGAAAAGTATTGCCAAAAGAATTCAAAACGCGCATTTGGACCATGAACAGCCCTGATGCACCACTACTTCAGTTTAAGAATAACACCGTACAATTAGGTACTACCGTTTACACGCCACTGCCATGAAAACAATTCGAATATTCATAATAGTAATGCTTTTGGCATATAGTTCCCGAAGCTCGGCACAAATACCTGTGGTCGAAGCAGTCAAACTGGTCGTTAAAAAAGTGATTAAAGCCATCGATCTGAAGGTCCAGCGTATGCAAAACCAGACCATCTGGCTGCAAAACGCACAAAAAACATTGGAGAACGAACTGTCCAGGTTCAGGTTGAACGAGATCTCCAATTGGTCCGAAAAGCAGCGTTCACTGTATGATGAATACTACCAGGAATTATGGCAGGTAAAATCCACCATCGCCTATTACCAGCGCATTAAGGCCCTTACCTTACAACAAGTGGCCCTGATCGGCGAATATCAACGGGCCTGGAAGCTTTTTCAATCGGATAAACATTTCCGTATCGAAGAGATCAATGAAATGCAGCGGGTTTACCTGGGCATTTTGGATGCCTCCGCCAAGAACCTCGACCAGATTATGCTGGTCGTCAATCCCGGTAAAACTCAGATGACCGACCAGCAGAGACTGGAAGCCATCAACCAGGCCGGTGACCGGCTGGACGAAAACTACAGCGACCTGAAACAATATAACAACCAGAATATGATCCTCAGCCTACACCGCAGCAAGGATTTAAACGAAGTGCAAACCATTAAAAACTATTATGGTATCCGTTGAAAACATTTTGAAACAAGCAACCGGCCTTCGTCAAATAGCGAAGACATTGATCGCTTTTGCTTTGGTAATGGCGGCTATGAGCCATTGCGCCCGGGCCCAAACCATTGCGGAGTGGTTCAGCCAAAAGAAAACACAAAAAAAATATTTATTACAACAGATCGCTGCCTTACAGATTTACAGCGGCTATCTGCAAAAAGGCTACGGTATCGCTAAAGGCGGTCTGGGTTCCATTGGTGGGTATATCGGTAATGAATATGGCTTACACAGCAGTTATTATACTCACCTGAAAACCGTTAGTTTTCCGGTCAGTAATAACCCACAGGTAAAGGACATCCTTCGTTGGCAACAGGATATTTTAAAACAAACGTCGGCCATCAAAAGTCAGCAGGGCCTTACCGTTACCGAAAACAACTACCTCAGTAAAGTTTGCGCCGCGTTATTAAACGATTGTGATGCCCGTTTAAACGACCTGCAAACGGTATTAACAGATCAAAAAACCGAAATGAGCGACGAGGACCGTATCCGGCAAATCGCACGTCTGCACAATGCCATGCAGGATAATTACCGTTTTTCAGCTGCCTTTGGCAGCCAGGTTAAAGTCTATGTGCTGCAAAAGCAGCAGAGTAAAAATGAAGTGACTACTTTAAATCGTTTGTATGAAAAGGATTAACACAATCCAGCGCTGTGGCGCTGTAATGCTTTTGATGCTGATTTTTAGCATCAAGGCCCATGCCCAAAGCGATGAATTGCAGCAATTATTGCTGAACATCGAAAAGCTGACCCAATTTAAAGCGATCCTGTCCGATATGAAAAAGGGTTACCAGATATACCAGCAAGGCTACGGCACCATTTCTAATTTATCGAAAGGAAATTTTGACCTGCATAATGTTTACCTGACTGGCTTAATGGCGGTTAACCCCGCGGTTCGGAATAATCCCAGGGTCGACCAGATCATGAGCCAGCAAAATGATATACTCAGCGAGTATAAGCGCTATGCCAGCCTGTTCCGGCAAAGCGGGACGTTCAATAATGGTGAACTCGAATATATCAATAATGTATTCAGCCAGTTGGTGAGGCAAAGCGATGCCAATATCGATGACCTGGCCAGTGTGACGACTGCCGGGCAGTTACGGATGTCCGATGATGACCGCCTTCGGGCCATTGACCGCATTTATAACAGCAGTTCCGACCAATTACAATTCCTGCGTTTTTTTAACCGGCAGGCTGTAATGCTGAGTTTGCAGCGAAGCAAGGACCTCAATGATACGCAAACACTTAAGCGGCTTTATGGCATAACTCAGTGAAACGTTCTTGAGCCTTTGAAAAAACATTAACAGTGCGAAAAAACTAAAGTCAATTTTATGAAAAAGCAATTAATAAGCGCCGTAATGGTGCTAACGGGGATGCTCATTCCCTTATTTTCCAGGGCAGAGGGGCTGGCGGATGATATTCATGGCCTCCAAAGCGTATTGGATAATGTCTATTCCGAAATGCTCCCCATGTGCAGCCAATTGATCGGTGTAGCCCGTGGCATTGCCGGATTCGGTGCGCTCTGGTATATCGCCGCGCGTGTGTGGCGGCATTTGGCCAGTGCCGAACCTGTTGACTTTTATCCTTTGTTACGCCCCTTTGCTTTAGGTATGGCTATCCTGTTATTTCCAACAGTGATCGCGGTGATCAATGGCGTGATGAACCCGGTTGTCACCGCTACTGGCGGTATGGTTAAGAATTCGGATGCCGCTATCGCCAAACTGCTGGCTCAAAAACAGGCGGCTATCGAACAAACAAACACCTGGCAAATGTATGTGGGTGACAACGGTGAGGGCGATAAAGACAAATGGTATAAGTACACACATCCGGATGACCCCAACCGCGAAAACGAAGGTGTCTTGTCCGGCTTAGGCAATGATGTGAAATTCGCCATGGATAAGGCGAGTTACAAATTCCGAAACAGTGTAAAACAATGGATGTCTGAGATTTTGCAGGTCGTTTACGAAGCAGCCGCCCTTTGTATCAACACGATCCGGACCTTTTACCTGGTCGTACTGGCTATTCTCGGCCCGATGGTATTCGGTCTTTCCGTCTTCGACGGTTTCCAGCATACGCTGACCACCTGGCTGGCGAAATACCTGAACGTGTTCCTATGGTTACCGGTCGCCAATATTTTCGGCAGTATCATCGGGAAAGTCCAGGAAAATATGCTCAAACTGGATATCCAGCAAGTTCAAAGCGCGGGCGATACCTTTTTCAGTTCCACCGATACTGCTTACCTGATCTTTCTTTTGATCGGTACGGTCGGCTATTTTACGGTACCTGCAGTTGCGGGCTATATCATCAATCCCGGTGGCGGTAACGGTTTACTAAATAAAGTCACCAACCTGACATCGATCAGCTTGAGCTCAGTAAAATCTACTTCCTATGCCGCCGGGATGGCCGCCGGTTCAAGAATGGCCGAAGGCGCTAAAAACATCGTCAATATGCCGGGGCATATCGCCGACGGCTACCGCTCGGCCGGTTCCGATGATGTGCAGGCAGAAAAACTAAATGGCAACCCTAAAAAATAAGCATCATGTTCACCCACCTCAGAAATATCGAAACCGCTTTCCAGCAGAATAAACGCATTGTCGCACTGGTCATATTGACCAGCGCCCTGATTTCCGTTGCCGCCATCTATTTTGCCTTTGCCGCTTACCAGAAAGCGTCAGCGCATATCTATGTACTGGCCAACGGTAAGGCGCTGGAAGCCATCGCCGCAGACCGGAAAGACAATATACCCGTCGAAGCCCGCGACCACATCAGGATGTTCCATCATTATTTTTTCACACTTGATCCCGATGAAAAAGTTATCGAAAGCAATATCAGCAAGGCCTTATACCTCGCTGATGAAAGCGCACGTAACCAGTATAATGGATTGAAGGAGAAAAGCTATTACAATAACCTCATTTCCGGGAACATCAGCCAGTCCATAGCGGTCGACAGTATCCAGCTGAACATGAACAGTTATCCGTATGCTTTCAAATGCTTCGCGACTGAAAAGCTGATCCGCGCCACATCCACCATCAATAAACTACTGGTTACGCAGGGTTACCTGCGTAATGTCGGTCGTTCGGATAATAATCCGCACGGATTCCTGATCGAGCATTGGGAAACCATCGCTAACCGAGACACCACCATCAATAACCCATGATACGCAGCTACATCTACCGGCTCAATGACTGGTTCAACACCCGTGGCGAATGGGCACAAGTTACCTTGTACTTCGGATTTTGCCTGGTATTCCTGTGCCTGCTGGCACTGAGCATCCGCTACAGTCATTTTGATGCGCAAATTAAACCGATCCTGGTGCCGCAGCATATCGGCCGGCCATCCGGTCCGCAGTTCAAAGATTCATTAACTCTTAAAAAACACTGATATGGAAAAGCAACGAAAATTCTTTTTGGTATTACCGCTGTTGGTGATCCCGTTCCTGACGATGGCCTTCTGGGCTTTGGGCGGCGGCAAAGTCGGCAGCCAGCCGATAACAAACAGCAAGGGCCTCGACACTGACCTGCCCGAAGCACAATTCAAGAATAAAGGCAAAACCGATAAGATGGCGGTTTACCAGGCTGCCCAGCATGATTCGACGCAAGATGGTGTAAGCCCGGCCTTTTTAAAGTCGATGGGCCTGGATAAAGCAACACCCTTAAAGGCCGATTCTGCGGTCACGCCGGACGATCCGGCGCAAAAGATACAGGCAAAACTGGCACAATTGAATAAGCAATTAAGCCAGCCGCAGCAAGAACGCCAGCAACCCGGCAGTTACGAAGAGCCGGAGCCCCAGCAAGTGAAGCAGCTTAAAAAAATGATGCGAAATATGAATGGCGGAAGCAATACGCCCGATCCTGAAATGCAGCAATTGAACAGCATGCTGGATAAGATACAGGCGATACAAAACCCCGCCTCGGTAAAACAAAAAGCAGCAATACCAGAACCAGCCAAACCCTTCCGGGCGATACCTGCTATCATCGATGGCAAACAAAAGGTGATGGATGGCGGCGCTGTCAAGCTGAAACTGACCGATACGGTAACCCTGAAAAACCAATTATTATCCAAAGGGCAGGAAATCTTTGGCGTTTGCGAGGTCACTAACCAGCGTTTACTCCTGACCATTCAAAACATCCGGCTGGATAAGCAGATCATCCCGGTCAACCTTACCGTATTCAGCCTGGACGGGATGCCCGGCATACCTGCGCCCGAAGCCGAACTCGGCGGGGCGGCTGGTTCGGGTGCCGACAATGCGATCCAAAGCATGCAGTTCCTGACGATGGACCAAAGCATCGGCGCACAAGCCGCAGCAGGCGGCGTCAATGCGGCTAAAGGGCTGTTCAGCAAAAAAGTTAAAAAGATCAAGATCAAGGTCAAATTGAAGGATGAATATCCTGTACTGTTAAAGATCAATAAATAAACGGACATGGAAGACGAATTAAATATGGACCCGCGTGAAACGGATTACATGGATGATTATGATATGGACAGGGCAATGAATTTTTTTGAACTCACCAAGCAGCTTGCTGACTTGGGCTATAGTGACCCGGTGCTGGTCAACACTTTGCGCAAAAACATTATGGCTGCTGAACGCGCAATTTTCACGGCCAATTGCCGGGAGCAAGAAAAGGGCAACGAACTGCGCACCTGGTTTGAATATGAACAAAACGTCGGGGGCGATTATCAATTAAAACATTACGAAACTCTTTTGTCCATTGAAAATCAGGATATCAACCGGCTCTTTGAACCAGATATAAAACGCGTAGAGGCGCTGGCAGTCCTTTATAAAGATCAAAACCAGGAACACGATATCTGGGCGGTACAGCAACCGATGACACGAAAAGCAATGGCTGCCTATCTCGCTGCTCCAAATGATAAATCACTTAAAACACAAAAAGTAATGAATACAGAAAATTTAAGCTACTTGCAAAAGCAATTGCTGAACCTGGGGTTTGGCGAGAAACTCAATGACGACCTGGAAAAAAACATCAAGTCAGGCAAAAAGGAATTTACCTTAAACGCTGAACAAGAGTACAACAAGAAAAACGTGGATTATACACTGCACTATAAAGCGGGCGACCAAAACGATATGTATTTTTTCAATAAATACGATGCCTCCTTACGGGATAAAGACATGCAGCAAACCTTTTATATCAATAAAGGAGGCGCCATCACGGCTAAAGAAGCTTATAACCTCATGGAGGGCCGGGCGGTGCATAAACAGCTTGAAAACCTGGAAGGAGAAAAATACAATGCCTGGATCGTCATTGATAAGGAAAACAAGACCGAAAACGGCAATTATAAGCTCAGGCCGTTTACTGACGGCTGGAACTATAAACCCGAACGCGCCATTGACAAACTAGATATCGTCGGTATCAACGAGGAAGGCGCCCGCGAAAAACTGATGAAATCGCTTGAAAAAGGCAACCGCCACCAGGTTACCGCGATAAAGGATGGTAAGGAGGTCAAATTATTTATAGAGGCCAATCCCGCTGAACACCGCGTGAATTTGACGAACTGGAAAGGTGAAGCGCAGCAACTGGAGCATTATAAAAAGCCGGAATTTAAAAATGAACAGAAAAAGGATCAAAAACAAGCGCAGGACCAGGAGGATGCGCCGGAAAAAAAGCAACGAAAAGGCCCTAAGATGAAGGTTTAAATGTGAAGCCCCCGGCGATAATCGTTTGGGGGCATTTTAAATTAATTGCTATGGAACCATTTACCTTTGACAGACTCCCCGAAGTCGTCCGCCAACTGTTCGAAAAGGTGGAACATATTGAATTGCTATTGCAGGAACTAAAGATCAAACCGGAAGAAAATAATATACTCAACCTTACCGAAGCTGCTGAGTTTTTAAAGATCAGCCCAGGGGCATTGTATACTAAGGTTAGCCGACGCGAGATACCGTCCAGTAAGCCTGGTAAACGGCTTTATTTTGATAAGGACGAACTCAAAAAATGGATAAAGTTGGGAAGAAAACGCTAAGCTTGACGATGTCAGCCTTTTGCCGGTGCAGTAACCCAGACCTATCGTAAATGCGTGAAGCAATTACAAGGATATGGGTATTTGACTTACGCCCCTTCCTATCATCCGACTTTAGGAAGCTTGGTATGTCTGTTGAACGGATGATGCTTTTCTTTCATTCGTGATAATTCAGTCAAACCCCATTTTAAGATTTTATAATGATACACTGATACTTAGTAGTAACAATGGGTATTTCTTTTATATTATTTTCCAGTATGAATTGATCTATTGCCTCCTTCACGCCTTTACAATAAACCCAATCGTAATCATCGAACATAATAACTCCCCCTGGGACCATCTTGGAATAGAAGAAGCTTAATGCATCATAGGTGGATTTGTATAAGTCAGCATCGAGATAAACAAATGCAAAACGTGTTTTTTTTAGACTGTCAGCAGTTTCCGGAAAGAAACCAGGTAGAATTTTTATGGTTTTATCCATTTCAAATAATTTCTCTACTTGTTCTAAATTGGTTTCTGAGAACTTCCCTTCAGGATAATCGTCGACCTCTGGGTTATGCTTCGGTAATCCTTTAAAGGTATCAAACAGAAACAGATCCTTATTTTTTTCCTTAACTGAAGCGATCAATTTAGCGGTTCCACCGGCATATACGCCGAGTTCCGCATAGTGGCCGTCGAGTGAGTTGGCATTTTTTGCATATTGATAAATAAAATAGCACCTGTACGGACTGACCAATGAATATGGTTGGATCTTGTTGTATAACTTGATAAAATCCAGATCATCCTGCCAAAAAGGACTTCCTTCCCCGATAAGGGTTTTCATTGTTATCCTGAACTCAGAATCATTCGTGTGTTTCATTTATTGAATAACTAAGATTGCATTGTTGTAGCAACAATATCATATAATTCCGCCCAGGCTTCTTCTGCAGCAGCTGTAAACTTTTCTTTCAGTTCATTTTCAAAAGTCCAAAGTAAAGCTTTCCCAACGATAGGATAATGCTCAGCCTTTACTCCGTAATCCATATGTCGTATTCCAAGTTCTTTAATCCCCGGAATTAATGGCATTAAGTCATCAATATTCTCAACAGCAATTGACAGGATCGCCATCAGTTTTTTGCCTTGTTCCTCAATAGGGCCTTTAAATAATATTTTAATATCGGGAGCTATTTCAAAAAGATAGTTATAAAAAGAATGTGATATGTGTAACTCATTAGCCTTTATATCTTTAAAAGTAGATTTTATAATATTTTTCTGATTTGATGTCATTGATTTTTAAATAAAATAAAAACTATATTTACTAACTAAACCACAACCGCATGAACCGTATTCGAAAATTAATACTCTTGTTTCTACTGCTATTTGTTGCAAGTTTAACTTTTGACTGTAATCAGAATGGAAGTAACAAGACGGCATCTTCGTCAAATTTAGAAAATAAAGTAGTAATAAATGAAGCGGCGAGAACTCTGCTATATCTCCCGCTCTATCACGCTAAGGAGGCTGGATTTTTCTCAAAAAATGGTTTGGACGTTGAAATTGTAACCGGCGGCACTGCTACCAACTCATTTGCAGCAATGACAAGTGGCCAAGCTCAGTTTTCGCAGGCAGACCCAATGTATGTCCCCATTTCAAATGAAAAAGGAGCCGATACCCGAGTTATAGCACAAGTGGTGTCAAAAATTGCTGTTTGGGGGCTGACGATGAATCCGAACATCACAGCAATGAATAAAAAAACGCTCGAAGGGAAAATTATTTCTACGCATATTAAGCCAATGACGGCCTACGCTTATACAGAAAAAACGATAAGGGATTTAGGACTTGATCCTGAAAAGGATGTTAAAATTTTGCAGAACAAGCCGGGAAGCGAAATTACGCCAATGTTATTAGGCCAGGCACAATATGCTATGACACTGGAACCAAGTGTCGCCATCGCCAAGAGCCAGGGTGCAAAAGTTATCTTTTCATATCCTGATGCTTTAGGCGATCAAATATTTACCGCCTTAATGGCAAAACAAGATTATATTGGCAAGCACCAGGATGTTGTTTTAGCGGTTTTAAAATCATATCAGGAAGCTTTGAATGATATTTATGCCAATAGAAACGCGGCATTGAAAACAGCGCAAAAATATTTCCCTCAACTAAAGCCTGAAATTGTGGCTGCTGCTTTAAAGCATGTTTTGGATGAGGGAGTTATACCGCATTCTATTTTAATGACAAATCAAAGTTGGGACAAAGCTATCGCTGTAAGGGTAAAAGCTGGTGATTTAAAGAAGGCGACCCCCAGAGACCAGAACGTGAGGACGGACCTAATTGATAAAGTTTTGAAAGACGTAAAAAAATAACCTTATCACATGCCTTAACGGGTTGTAATTTATGAGAAGTAAAATTTTATTAGCGGGGCCGACCGCGTTATATGCGCCTATTTATTTAGCTAAGCAACTAACATTATCCAAGGAGTTCGCCCATATCGATTTTGAATACCCCGATCATCCCAAACCGGAATCAGATAACAAAGCGGATGAACTCGTCGATCAATTGTTTTATCCCTATAAGAAAACAAACGTGATAATGGCCGTTGCGGATCCAATGCGCGTGGCGTTTGAAAGCTTTGATAATTATGATAATAAACCCAAGGTTATTCATACTTTAATAAATAAAATGTGCTACTGGGCTATTGCTCAATATCCTGAAGATAAGTTGGAAATGATTAATAAGAATTATAAGATCATTGTACATCCTCGGGGAATGACCGGTCATACCCTTGTGCTTTATGACTTAATAAATATGTTCCCCGACCTGGAAAAAAAAGATAATTCTTCAGATAGAAATATAATTAACGATCTTTTGTATCACAAAATATATCCTGGTGAAGAAGGAAAGTTTTATAGAGCATCTAGCTTATATAAAATTAACAATAGAAATGTGGGGTATGTAACTACTGAACCGTATGATATTTTAGATATTGCTCAAAAAAACACGAACAATAAAATGGATAAAAAATCTTTTATTCATTTTAAGAACAATGGAGAGAAAGTATATTGTAATGCGGTTATGACTTCACTAATTACCAGTGATGACTGTTTAAATGATCCGATACGTAAAGAAATCTTAAAGGACCTTATTTTAGGTATAAAGGAAGCTATTAAATTTATATATAAAGAACCGAAAATAGCCAGCGAAATACTTTACAATTATGACGATACTAACCACAATTTTTCAAGAAACAAAGTCAGATTTGCCCCAAAGGCATTTGGCTGGACTGAATCAATGATGCAAATGCTTTTTGAAACGATTTTAGCTAAAGAGAAAATCTATCCCTCCGACTTAACGATTGTAGATGCTGAAATTGATAAAAGTAAAAATTTTTGGAAAAAGCGATTTGAGTTTGAAGGAGAAAGCAAAATGCTTGATAAATTAACCGATTTCGATTCATACATAAAAAAAGACTGGGATAAAAAGAATGGATAGCCATAGAAGATTTGAAAACTACAAAAGCGAAAGTGAACTGCTTTGCCAAAAAATAAAAAACCTCAAAGCGCTTTACAACATTGGATTATATCTTACTTTCATATGTTTTCTATTAAACTATCTAGTTTTTTTGAACAATTCGTGGCAAAAATCCATTGATCACTGGATGCTAAATTTCGTAAATTGTTTTTTAATCAAGCACATAAACGATTTTTTAAATTTTAAGGTTATCCGAGATATATTTTTTCCAATTAAAAATTTCCCAAGCGACGTTAGTCCGTTATCGGTTACAATAGCTTTCTGGGTTTTGATTTTTTATTTGCAATTAATCCTTGATTTAATTTATGACAACAAAAGATATTTAAATGCAAAACGAAGTACAGTTGTTACGATAATTTATTCTTGGGGATTATACATCATTTTAGAGTGGATATTTGAGCACCCCTTAAATGTGGAAATTTATGCCGCGCTAATTACTGCCGTCATTATAGAATACTCTAGATTTAATAAGAATTTTTTGTGGAGGCCATCTTTTAGGCCGGTGATTATAGGATTGAAATGCTTTGGTCTAAACTTTTTTGTTTGGCCGGTTGAGAACATAAGAAAAAACTGTCAAAAGAAGGAGCTTTTAAGAAAATACGATATTAAACCAAATAATCCATGAACGATAAAGACTTAATCATTAAAGACTTATCTTTTGGCTTTGGTGTTTCCAATGGGAATAATCTAGTAATAGATCAGATTGATTTGAGCTTTTTTTCTAATACAATATCAGTAATTGTAGGGCCAAGTGGTTGTGGTAAGACAACTTTATTAAATTTAATCGCAGGCATTTTAATCCCCAACGGCGGCTTTATACAATACAGCGAAAAAAAAAATATTAAAAAACCCAAGATTGGTTTTGTTTTCCAAAATCCCTCATTAATACCGTGGAGGACTGTTCGCGAAAATGTTTTGTTAGGCGCAGAAATATCGAAAAATAGAAGTTTTAAAATTGAAGAACAAGCTGATAGTTTGCTTCATTCTTATGGATTGTCGGATTTTGCTAATGAATACCCTTCTACATTATCTGGCGGAATGCAGCAAAGAGTTTCTATAATTCGTGCGGTGATATATGGAGCAGATATACTTTTACTTGATGAACCATTTTCAAATACAGACTTTGCTTTAAGAAAGGAATTACAAAGAGATTTGTTAAAAACAGTTACAGAGCAGAATTTAATTGCCATCATGGTGACACATGACTTAATAGAAGCTGTTAAGATTGCTGATCAAATAATCGCTTTAACAAATAGACCGGCATCTGTAAAGGAGAGGATGGTTATCGAAATCGAAAGAGAACATCGCATGAATACAGATAGCATTGTAAATGGCAAATTATATAAGTATGTTGAACAAGTAAGTAATGTGTTAACCACGTAAACTGTTATATACCAAACAAAGTGATTAGATTAAAAAAGACATTATTACAGTTGCTTCCCGGGATAATTGGGTTGATTGCCTGGCAGATGTACATCACCTTAGAACCCAAAAGTGAATTTTACTTAGGTAGCCCTATTGGAATAACGCATGAATTTTGTTCCTTACTTTTTCACGGAAACTTACTATATAATGCATCAATTACAACGTTTGAAGCAATTCTTGGGTTTTTATCCGGTGTAACTCTTGGAACAATACTTGGATTAAGTTTATGGTTATCTAAAACCGTTTATGATATGACCAAACCGTATTTAATTATACTTGGTGCCCTACCTGTTTTTGCTTTAGGTCCTATTCTTATTTTTTGGTTTGGCACCGGAATCCTGTCAAAAATTGTTATTGGATTTCTTGCAACGTTTGTAATAGCCTTGATGCAGGCATATAACGGGGCCTCCCGAACCGACAACAACCTACTTATATTAATCCAATCTTTTGGCGGGAGTAAAATGGACTCTTTCAAAAAGGTTGTAATTCCGTCTTCATTATTTTGGGTATTAGCTGGGATTAGAATTAATATCAGTATGGCGCTTCTCGGAGCATTTATAGGAGAATTCATTTCTTCGGAGGCTGGCTTAGGGCATGAAATTATTATGGCTGAAGGTTTGTTCAATGTAAACCAGATATGGGTTGGAGTTATTGGCTTGGTATTAATAGCCCTTTTATTTAATTCGTTAACTTTACTTATTGAAAATTGGGCAAAAAAATGGAATAGATAAATATTTAATTTAAAAAGAAACGATATGTCTTGTAGAATTGCAGAAAATGAACCACTAAAAAAGCTAAGAAGTGAGTTTAATTTGTTACCCCAATGCCACAGTTTAAGAACTGACGATTGCATTCACAAGTTAGATAAACCAACCGGCAATTATGCAATGGGAATCCCCGGAGCAGCACTTGGTTATTGTCAAGCTTTGTTTATAAAAAACACAGATCCGAAATCAAACACGGAAAATATTCTGGATCTCCTTGGGAGCATTAAGGCACCTTGGTATAAAAGTCATGAATTATATTGGGGGAATAAAGCCGATGAAAGTGTAAAGGATTTTATCACCCTTAGCATTCAGCCTCTACTCGGAACGGGTAGAATGCCTATCCTTATATCACCACTGGACCCAAAGAATGATTTTGAAATCATAAAGGAGATATTATATACTGATCCCTTGATGTTTGAAGGTGAAACTACATTAGTTAGAATTGTTTTGTCTGATGATGAGTCAGTTAATTCCGTCGCCATATTAATGCAAGAAGTTTTAAAAAATGCACGGGAAAAAGATCAAATGCCTAAGTTTTGGCCGTTATTGCAGGGGCAAATCGGTTATAGGGAGTGGCAGCATTTAATGGATTTAATGGGTAATGATTGGAAGTACCTAAATATTGCTGTAAATCCGTTTACGATAGATAGTCTGCCTGAAATTTGTTGGGAGCAGGTGACCGTTGCACAAGTGGTAGTGGGTCACATGGAAGGAATGTCGGATGATGGCGATATTCACTTACCAAAAGGGATGAAAATTGCCGGAGCAAAAGAATGTGATGACTACAATATCTTTGATTTCTTTACAAAATTAGAAAATTTAGAAGTTGCCCCTACGCTCATCGTTTTAGGGCCAAGCTTACCGGATTGGTCAGATCAGTATAATCTTCAAAGAATAGAAAGGTTGTTACCACTTTTAAGAAAGTCATGTAATCAGCTTTGGAGAGCGTTAAGCGATAGAAGAAAAAACATGGTTTGGGAACTGACGGCATAAACTTGTTTTTATAAGTTGTATGGTTTTTTGAAATATTTTGCATTCAAATTTATTTCGAAGACTTGTCTCGTGACCGATGCGTACCTGTCCGAAGTGGAAGACCACCTAATGAACGGACGCTAACAATGATAGAATTCTTACCGTATGCATTTTTTTTCGGTCATGATGCGCCTTCTTCTTAAATTAACTTTCATTTTCGTTAACGGTTGGTAAAACGATGGTTTCGACCAATGTCTTGATGTCTTCTTTGATACGCCGGTAACTCAGCAGAACATTTTTCGGACTGGAATTGCGAATCTCCGGGATGTCTCGGTAGTTATTTTCTTCTTTCGCGATAAAGTCATGGTCGTTTTGTATGATACAATGGAAAGTTTTGAGATCGATCTTATTGGTGGGGTCATCGGCGACCATGCCGACGAATTCGCCGGATGATAGGCTTGCTATTTTAGATGCAGGTATGCCGTAATCCAATTGGGTAGAACGTGTAATCGAGGTATCCATCGCGTTGATTGATACGCTTTCCTTAATTTGATTGATCTTCCCGAAACGCTCGGAGAGTTGCTTTGCAGTATCACCGGTGACCTGACCGAAAACAATATTGCCAACAATATTCATAATTACCTCTGCCTGTTCACGCCCATAGTCTTTTTTTAGCTGGCTGTAGTCCTGAACCGCTAAAGTAACAGCTACTTTATTGGAACGCGCTGTTGCGATAAGATTGTCGATACCATTAAAATAAATGGTAGGGAATTCGTCGAAGATCAAACTGCATTTTTGCTGGTTCTTGCGGTTCACTAATTTATTAATGCGGTTGATATATAAAGAAAGGACAGCGCCATAGACCTGCGACTTCTGCGGATTATTGGCCAGGCAAACTATTTTCGGGTCGTTAGGATTATTGATGTCTAATGAAAAGTCATTGCCGCTTAACACATAATAAAGCTGCGGTGAAGATAATCTGGCCAGGCTGATCTTAGCGCTGGCGATCTGGCCTTCCAGTTGTTCATACGCTTCATTCTTCCAGGCAGAAATAAAGGGGTTGATCAATACCTCAATTTCCGGTTCTGTCGACAGCATGGCGAAAAGATCTTTATATTCTACCAGCGATAACTCGATAACATGCGGTAGTGTACAATATTTGCCACCCTCATATTTACGCAGAAACCAGATCAGTGCGGTTACAAAATTGATGGGCGATTCCACAAAGAAGTCACCTTGCTTTTTGATCCATTCTCTATTCAAACCCAACATGATGGTACGTGCAGATTCGATAGCATCGGTAATATCCAACATGGTATCGGGTTCCAGCGGATTACTGCGGTGCATAATATTTTCAAAGTTAATTACGTAAAATGAGCGGCCACCGTGTTCCAGCAAAGCGTTGTAAGCGATCCTGGAAAGGTCATCATATTTAAAATCATAAATCAGCATGGCAAATCCTTTACGGATATGCTGAGTGATGATATGCCGGATAACGAAATAGGATTTACCGGCACCTGGGCTGCCACCGACCAAAGTTCCCCTGAAAGGATTGATGATATTGATCCAGCTATTTCGCTCTTTACCTCTTAGTTGATACTTAGCAGGCAAATTGATGGAATACTCGTTTTCCAGCAGCCGTTCTTCCTGCGGAAAGGTTTCATTTTCCTTATTGAAGATATCGCCGCCCAATTTGAGTTTGAGCATCCGGAAGAGCAGGCCGCCACCAGTCATAAATAATAAATAACCAAAGGCAGTTGTCGCTATGTAAAGCGCCATTACGATTATCACTCTGTAGGGTAGCGCTAAAGACAAACTGCTGATGAAATACAATAGTAAACCAGTAAAGCAATAAGTAACAATGGTTTTCGGCCTGATCTTTTCGTCACGCTTGCCCTTGCTGCCCACCAGTGATACCATGAGCAATAACAACGCGCTGGCTTTGGCAATAAAAGCCGTTTTGAATACGGTCATTCTGGACAGCGGCACCAGGATATGGTCGACGACCTTATGCGTTAACTTCAGTTCCTGAAATGCTGAATAACAGGATAGGTAAAAATGAATGATCAGTATGGCAATGCTGAGTAGCCTGGTAAAATCAATGATCTTACGCAGGGCCTGTTCGTTTTCTCCGGTTTGCATAATGTTAGAGATTAAGTCCTTTACGTTTTTTGCGTTTGAATTTATTTAGGGCGGCCAGGTCTTCACGCTCGGCAGCGAATAAAACATCACGCATTTCGTCACCGCTGATTGATGCCTGATTGATTGTATCCAGGCCGACAGTGCCTTGATTTTGGCCGGTGTTTTTTGTCAAGGGATCGGGAAGGAACTGTGCACTGAGTTGATTGGCACTGTAGGTTTTACCTAAATCACTGCCGTTAAAAACCGCCTTGTTTTTCTGGTCGATAAAGGTGACGCCATAAATACGACCTTCATCGTTTTGGCGAAGATTACAATAGATGCCTTTTGCCCTTAACGCTTTTTGAAAGTTGCTTTTGGTTTGAGTCTTTGCCAATACTTCGTCCAATATTTTAATAAGGCCTGCTTTGAAAGGTTTACGCAATTGCTCATTAAGCCTGAACTTTTCTTCCAGTGTTTTCAGTGTCGGTTTACCATAGATCGTGCTCGCCTTAATCGGCACACCGACCTTGTTACCTTTCCGGTCGAGTATCCAGTAAACCAATCCTTCACGCGCATACATCCGGGAGTCTTTAGAACCCCGGTCGGCTTGGATATTGTATTGTTGTAAAACTGCGTTGAGTTCGGGAATACTCGTGAATTTATAGGTCCTCAGCGCAAAGCCCAGGATATTGGTGATCGCACGTTTCGTTTCGGCTTTGCCATACTCCGCTACTTCTATATCCGCTTTCAGATCGGGCTTTTGTTTAGCTTGGTCTTCGGCTCTAGTCAGACCATATTTGATTTCGATGGCCTTGCGTGTTTTTTCCGATTCGTTTTGTCCCAGGTAATGCAGGCTGATCCGCTCACCGTCACGTTTAATATTGGTACTGACGATATGAATGTGCGGATGTCCGGCATCTTCGTGCCGGTAAACTAAATAGGGCTGCGTTGCAAAACCGACACCATGGAGGTAATCTTTGACGATCTCCCGCAAGGTTTCATCCCCCAAATTTTCACCGTTCGGAAAATTCAGGGAGATGTGTACCGTATTGGTTTTTGAGCGCTGGTTCATCCCGGCCAGGTCGGTCAACCTAAAAAGCTTATCATTAAAAGACAGATCTTCTTTGTCTTTTAAGTATTTGGCGGCCTCGATCAATATAGCTTTTTGCTGTTTCACCTTGTTCTCATTATAATTGAGCGCGCCGATCAGGCTTTTGCCGCTCTTAATTTTTGCGACCATATATCTGCGTATTGGTTCATTCTTTCTTTGATCTGGGTGATGGACGGCTCCAGTTTGGTATTGATGACACCCAGCAAATTCATCCAAAGCCTGGTATCGGCATTCCCGTGAGCGCTATTGATGCTGCGCATGGCCTGGTTAAGATTGTTGCCGATAGCGTTGAGTTCCTGCCTGAGCAGGATCATTTCTTCCAGCACATCATCCATCGCTTTATCGCGATAGGTGACCGTTATGGGCTTATCCAAAAGCAGACTGCGCATATACTCGCTCAGTTTCCTGAACTGGGTCTTTTGGAAGCGGCCGTTCAGCAATCGGTACTCATCAGGTTTGAGGCGGATATTATACCACCTTGATCTGTTATCTTCCTGTACACTCATATTGTTATTCTTTAAAAATCCGACTTCGGAGGATTTTTGCCTGGACCGTGGCCGACAGTGGAGGCCGGGGCAAGATTCAATTGTGACACAATTGTACATCTTGCTGACTGCTGCGAAGCGGGCGGTCTTATCCTGCTGTTAGTATTTTATTCGGCATTTTTTGTTGTTTGTTCTGGCTTCGCCTTATGGCTGAGATAAAGTTCAAGCGCCTGGATATTGATGTCTTTAAGGGATTCATCATACTCTAATCCAAAAGTTTTGAGCCGTTTTAAAAGGCCTTTGGGTATGCGGGTATTGAACTGTACTTCAGGTTCCGTCGGAACGGGTTCGGCTTTGACCGGCATGACTTCCTGGATGGGTGTCTTTGGCCGTTCCTGTTTGAGTTTGTCGGCCAGGTTGCCGAGTTTGTTTTTATAATTTTCCATTTGCTATCAAAATAGTTTGCTATTAATCCATGCAGCATTGCTATCATACTATGATGCTATCAAGCTATGATGCTATCCTGCTAACTTGCTATCATTGTATTTTGCGATGATGCTAGTTTACTACAGAAATAAAAAGCGATCATGCTACATTGCTATTTCGGCGCTGATTTGTTCGACAACTTCCTCTGCCAACATCATGAGTTCCTCTTTGGCTTTGGGGTCGTTGCCTTTTAAAATTCCTGCGGTTATAGACGACCGTGCGATACTCACCCGGTCATGCACCCTTGTTTTTAATAACGGGGTATCCATACTTTGTAATAGCTCTGCCACGTCTTTGGTAATCCCTGATCTTGGTTTAACCATATTGAGTACGATACCTGCTTTAATGTGCGGAGCTTTCCGTTGAGCCTCCTTGATCAGTGCCAACGTGGAACGAATGGCCATGACATCGAAAAACCCGGCTTTAGTAGGTATCAGGATAAAATCCGAATGCTGAAATAATTCCGGCAGTTTGCCGGACAGATACGGCGGCGTATCGATGATGATGAGGTCATAGGCCAGTTTTTCGATATCCGCTAATTGATCAGCGCCGATATGTAGACGGAAAGAAGGAATACAGAGTTTTTGGCAATTAGCACTACAGAACATTCGGCAAGAATGCTGTCGGGAAATCGGCAAGAATGAATGCAGAGTCCGGTCAAAAGTATGGTATTAGTTTTT